>ENA-OREN01002910-OREN01002910.1-marine-metagenome-genome-assembly--contig:-NODE-2910-length-16567-cov-3.843360_pt1 | contig 16567 bp, 5 predicted proteins | sample MGYA00248624_ERZ508555 | MGnify/ENA primary metagenome ERZ508555 (study PRJEB26222, sample SAMN06267773) | marine metagenome | isolation source: Saanich Inlet, British Columbia, Canada | place...
TGCCATCTATATCTCTGATTTTCAAGCGATAGAAATAATTTCGTCCAGAGACCTTAGCGATGATGGAATCATCAAATAAGGTATAACCACTTCCCTGGCCCTGAGCATTCAGAAAGCCGATTTCAAAAAAGGTGTGACCGTCAGTACTGCGCTGCAATTCAAAACCCACCAGGTCTATTTCTGCAGAGGTGTTCCACTGAATGATTATACGGGATTCATCGGAGTAACCGCTAAAGGCGCTCAAGGTAGCATGTCCAAAACTACTGGTTACCAGAAGCATCATTCCCACTATGGTTGTAAAATATTTCACGGAGCGAAAGTAGTTAACAGGTCAGAACAAACCAATCTCTTTTTGCTAATTGTCTATGACTATTTGATTTGGATCAAGCGTGGAAAAACGAGATGCATCAGGTAATTTTGATATTGTTTGATGCATTCAATTTCAAAACTCCCCAAAATACAAACAGCCCCGCGAAGGGGCTGTTTGCAGTATTTCGGAGAGATGTACTTTATTTCAGATACATCATCTTCATTGTTTTGACAAAGCTCTCAGATTCTAGACGGTAGATGTAAATACCGGAAGAAACTGGTAAGCCATTATCAGATAAACCATTCCATGCTAATGTATAGCGACTTGGGTTCTGGAAACCATTCACAAGTACGCGTACTGGTTGTCCAACAAGGTTGTAGACAACAAGTCTCACATCAGATGCTTCTGGAATATCATAGGATATCGTAGTAACCGGATTGAAGGGGTTCGGATAGTTCTGATAGAGAGCGAAAACATCTGGAATAAATGCATCGTCTGTGCCTACCGTAGAACCGATCGTCAGGTTAAACGGACCATTGGCTGAATAATCCATATCCATGCCGTTGTAGGCCACGATGTCCCAGGTTCCCTCAACAGCTGTGACACCGACAAATTCAAATGCGGCACTCAGAACTGCGTAAGGAATCAGAACTTCAGTTGCAGAGGTGTCGAAAGGTATGATTACACTTCCCAGTGAACCAGTCAGTTCAACACCATACATCATATCATCACCAGCAGATTCCCATGCAAAGAGCAAGGAACCAGTGGCAACGTTAGCGGATGTAATCTCAACATTACTATCGGCAGCAGGAGATAATAGATCGAACTCTCCTGGACCCATATAGACATCGGATTCAACCATGACATCATCAATCCATAGGTTATCCATGGTAAATGATGTGGCTCCTTCAACAGTGAATCGCAATTGCCATCCATCGGTTCCAGCAACTACATCAGAAATATTGAAAATCATAAAATCGTCAATATCACCATAGACTGAATCGTTATGAGCAAAAAGCTCTGTCTCAGTAACGAAGTCATCATTTGACATGGAAGCCGAAATGTCCAGGGTACCGTTATCACCATCATTAAAGTCATCCAAGTACAGATAGAATGATAGTCTAGCGATCGTTGCACCTGTAAAATCAGCAACAGGTGAGGTCACAGTCTGATAGAAATTCAGAGCTGTAGGTGACCAGTCGAAGTGTAACATCTCATCTTCGATACCGAAGTTTGGCGCCACATTCCCAGCACCATCATCCGTTACCCAACCGATATCTTCAAGAGGTGTAAGATTTGGATACATGAAGTCTTCATAATGATTCAGAAATAGTGGTGACCAGTAAGTAAAGGCATCCACATTTGAATAATCTGATTCACCAAGATCATATACAGCACTTACTGTATAGAAATACTCCGTATCAAAATCGAAGTCATCATCAAAGAACATCTCACCAGCCGCAGTTGCATAGGCATCACCAAAGACCATTGGGTCTAGTGATCTATATACGTTGTAGCTGAGAAGTTCACGACCGACGGTTGTAAATGCAGGAGCGTCGAAGCTTCCCGAGGTCTCGTTCTCTTGTTTTACATTGAGAGCGATAGGTGCTTCAATCTTCTCAATCGTTGTCGTTTCAGAACCGTGGAGAACCATGGAGCGACCTGTCGCAGGTTCACCAAGGAAGGCACGGATGGCAAAAGTACTTGGAACCATGTTCCAAATAGGATTGCCCTCTGCATCGAGTCCGGCTGCAAAGATTGAATTGCCCCAGAAGTGATCCTCATCAATACCGACATATGGTCCTGAAACACCATCAGCCCATTCGATGAGTACCCAGAAATCGTGCTCAGCTGGTGAGACACCAACTGGATAGAAATCCCAGGCTGCTTCTGGCCAGATTACTGCATCATTTCCAACAGATGTCCAAAGAACATTTGCCAGATCTGGACCACCCATTTCATCGGAACCAACAACTGAGACGGCTGCAAATGCTATTTCTGGATCATCGGCTGTGGTCAGGATTGAAATCTCATTGATCGCATATCCTGGAGTAATAGCAGCCTTGAAATGAGCAGCAAAGTAGTTATCTGCTGTTGCTGGAATTAATGGAGCACCGAAGTTTTCGTATGTTCCATCATCATAAGCAACCATACCCATTGGGAGCGGTGGTGCCCACATGAGACCTATTGTTGTATCTTCAAAGCTTGGATAAGCCATGAGGTGATCAGGTGCTGGCAAGTACATATCCAGAACAAAGTCCAGAGTGGTTGCTCCACCTTCAGTCACCACTGCCATATCCATAGCAGGATGATAATTCACACGCATGACCTCTACCATATAATCACCGGCAGGTACTGTGATGCTATAAGCACCCGCAGCATCGGTCATGGTACCATCATCAGCAAACATACCCATGGCATGCACATCGGCATAACCGACGGCGTTACCATCAGCATCAGTTACGGTACCTGCGATAGTTCCTGGTAATGGTGCTTCTTCAATAGTGATATTATCAACACCCATACCATAAGACCAGTTCCCTCCATCATCATAATGGAATCCAAAACGAACGGTAGAACCAGCATATTCGCCCAGATTGAACAGGGTACCTGTCCAATCATCTGGTGAATCTTCCAATGGATAAACCATGGCTTCTTCACCGTCAAATACGATGAATTCACCGCCGTTACCACCTCTGACAGTATAGCTGAACAGAATCTGAGGATTGACTGCGGTAGCGAAATCTACCCACGGGGTCCAGAGGATTTCATTCCCGTTGGAACTAATTGCAACACCATCATCATCAATTCCTGCAAATTGACCAGTGCTACCTGCTGGATGCCAACCATTATATGCGTTGGTCTGGAAATAAGCACTATCTCCAACTTCCCAGTTTCCACCGTCGGGTTCACCGATTTCTTCGGTTACATATCCGAATGGAGTGAGGTTATCTGTTACAGCTTCAAAGTCCTCTGTATGTGGGAATGGATAGAAGACAGGAGCCCAAGGAGTCGCCGAAACGGAAACTGATGGGATGGATTCGCTTAAGTCTTCCATTATCTGTGTGATATAATAAGTGTACTCAACATCAGCAGTCACAGCATCATCGATATATTCACCATCAAAGAAGTTGTTAACTGCGGCAAGACCACCTGCCAATAAGGCAGCATCACGATAGACATTGTAAGTTGGCATGTAATCTGGATCGTCAATAATAACCTCGATTGAATCCAGATTATTTTCTTCGGATAGCTCAGCTACGCTATTCCAGAAATCAACATCCATAGCGACATTGAAAGTCCCTGAGCCAAGATTGGCCCATGAAAAACCGTACAGGCCAAGTGTATCGGCAGCTGCAGGTACGAGGAGACTAGTATATTCATAATCAACATCAACACCATTGACCCACCAGTGACAAGAGACACCGGCTGCATCAAGTTCACCAATGTTAGTGATTACTGCAAAGACAGCATCGCCTTCCAGGTACATCTCTGTAACCTCAAGATCTGCCATAGGTAGATAGTCGATATAGGTTAGTGACCAATCGAAAGCGGCAGCGCTCCAGGTGTCCACCCATTCAAAGTAATAGGTAGTACCACCAGTTACAGGAATGGTGAGGATGGATTGGAGTCCATCACCACCATCATCGTCATAATCAATGAATGCTGCATCACATGCATCATAAGCATACACCTTGGTATCTTCAGTGGTCAGACCATCTGAAGAAGCTGTCAGAAAACCATCAGCAGCTGGTGTATATGAATACCAGTATGGTGCATATGGAGCAGACACTACTGAGCCATCAGCTACAGTTAGTTCTACTGCTTCAGCACAGGTATCTCCAGCATCTCGAAAACCAGATCCACGAGCAGCATCGCGTTTAGCAAGAATTTCTGCAGCAAATGTTACAGCTGGTTTGCTCCTATTCTCTCTTACTCCACCGACTCCAGCCCATAAAGCTTCTGGATCTGGTGGGGGGATAACAGCAGTTGTCCAGGTAAGGGCAACATGTGCTTCACCGGCCATGGCCATTACATGCCGTGGGGCCAGCGGTGGATAGACAATCTCAATCAGAAGGCTATCAACATTATTCGTTTCATCAATTTCTATCACATCATCGTCTTCATCGGCTACGAAATTGATTTGATGTGTTCCAACACCGAGGAGGTCATAGTTGATACCAGTCAGTTGATAAGTATAGCTCTCTCCAGCAAGCAGGGCCAGGCTATCCTCAGCGACAAACCCGAGGAAGTCACCGTTAGCATATAAACCATGCCAATCAGTCCCAGCGTAACCAGGAGAATCGCCATCACCAATATTGGTAACCACAACATCAAGTGTATCCTGGCCATAGTAATCCATGGATGTTACGACAAAATCAGGTACACCATTGGTACCTGTGACGTTCAATGTATACTCGCCATAGCTTGAGCTATAACCGAAGACCTTAACCAGATAATCACCGGCAGGTAATTCACCAAGATCAACTTCTGATTGTGTACTACAGAAATCATCATTATTAGCAATATAGGTAGCCGAATCACAATCGGCCCAGACTTCAATCTTTGTGTCGAAGGTTGATCCACATAGTGATGCAAAGACGTTATCATAAGTGCCATCATTGTAGAAAGTATACCAGGCTTCGCCATATGAATCAATTGTTCCTACCATGGCGGGGTCATTAACATCGCCATAAACGAGGGCCAATTCGCAGTTGTCACCAGGAAGAGGATAGTCTTCATTGTGGTAACCCATGCCATACCAGAAATCCTGCTCATATACGAGCCACTCGGAATCATCAACATTGGTACCGGCAGAAGCAGCCCAATCAAGATTACCAGTTGAGACATCTGCTTTACGCATAAGGGTATATTCCCTAGCGCCTTCAAACACACCAGCTACATCCCAGGCACCACCAGGAGGATCGATATCTGGAACTCCAAAAACATCCAAAAAGGTAGTATCCGTTCCAACAATGTGAATCAATGCACGGGCATCATCACCATTAAAATGCACAACCTTATCATTCACATCATAAGGAAGCACTTCATCAGCAATAGCCTGCATTTCAGGAAAGGACTGATCAGTCACTATTAACCATACTTCTCCATGGTCAAGAGCTGCGCCAACAGGAAATGAGTGATATAGGTTCCAACCGCTGCCACCAGAGGATTGAGCGATTTGATACTCATTCAAATTAAGAAGGGCACCAGTGCCATTATAGATTTCTAAACCCTTATTGTTACTGGAACCTTCCATATATTCAGAGAAGAAGGGTGTATCTGTTGATGGAACTGCAACGGGGGCAATAACCTGGTCAATATATATACTTGCGCCCCAATCGCTGCTCGCAACAAATTTCACTTTAAATTCATTACCACTATAGGCACTCAGGTCATAAGACATCAGGTGCCAGGATAAGTCTTGATAGAGAATATCATCTATCTCCAACCAGCTCGCTACATCATCTTCAGACACATAGACAATAAGTGTGTCCGTATAGCCGCTGTATGTGGATGGGTGAGCATAATAAAAATGCAGGTAATTGTCAGTACTCATTGTTAAATCTAGAGTGGGAGAAACCAATTCTGCAGAAGATCCACTTGAGGCACTATAAGAGTTGAATTTTGCTGAATAACTTCCTTCAGTGTAATTGTATGAATCCTGTTCCCAATTGTAAGTACCATTAAGAGTATTTGCTTCCCAGCCATAAGGAGGGACTCCCGCTTCAAAACTTTCTGCAAGTAACCCATCGGCATAACCAATTCCAGTAAGGGAAAGCGTATCATTCCCACCTGAGCTCTCGATAATGAAATCAAAACTATCAGGTCCATTGTCAATAGGAGAATAAGTAAAGCCAAACATGTGAGTTGAATCAGTAGCCAGCGATATGGTATTATCCAAACTTGATGTGAACTCTGTGGCTGATAAATCAGACATGCTTACAATCGTCAGTAATCCGCCACCAACGTTTGTTATTTCAAAAACCGGTCCTAAATCAGCGGTCTCGCCAATCATGACTAAGCCGTGATTTACACCAGTAAAATTTACAAATATTTCAGGATCTGTTGGGGGTTCTAATACATCTGCTACAAAACTAATCCCCGCACTTGGCGATGGACCATCCGAAGCGACTAAATTCCCAAGATTATCATAAATGGCGTAGGTATGTTCACTCTCCCAGCTACCACTAGTATAAGCCGTGCTTACCGTATCACCATCTTCGACCGTAAACATGAAGTCATCTTGTGCTCCCGCAGTAGTAACATCATCGAGGACAACAACACCATTTACAAGTACATCAATATAAGCACCATCCCAGCCATCTGCATAAGCATCCATAATTGATATCATGAAATCGCCGGCTAAGGCAAATACATCTGCAACAAAACTAACACCTGCTCCTGGACTAGGTCCGTCTGAAGCAACCATCACTCCTGCATTGTCATATATAGCATAGGTATGTTCACTCTCCCAGCTACCGCTAGTATAAGCTGTGCTTACTGTATCACCATCTTCGACTGTAAACAGGAAATCATCCTGTGCTCCAGCTGTGGTAATATCATCGAGGACAACAACACCATTTACCAGCACATCGATAGTTGCGCCGTCCCAACCATCTCCATAACTATCCACGATAGATATCATGAAATCGCCAGTAGAGCGAACCACAGCGATTTGCGATGGAATAGCATCTCTAGTTAATTGACTAAAGCCAGCCGATCTAATCTGTGCTTCAGCTTTTTTCTGTGTCTCTGCAAATGCAAGACCCACACAAAAAGTAGTTACCAATCCAAAGAGTAACAATTTACGCCACATACTTCCTCCGTTATTTTGTTGCATGCAATAAATAAAACAATATCAGCACCTTAGGCGCTAATTCATTTCATTTCATTCGTTTTGAACATAATATGGGGTGAGGTATGGTCATACAAGGATTAAAAACATCACAATTATAACGTTTTGCCCTGACTTGATCTCCATCACTAAAACAAAATATTTTTGGGACAAAATTATTTTAACCATGTTCAAATATTTCACTAATATTTTTATGGTGTCTCAATAGACTACCATATTTTTTTAACCATTTTACCATAACAATTATCTCCTTACACAAATAGCATAATCAGTCATCCCTATTATATTGATTCCTGTTTTTGGCATAGCTAATCCTGTAGTAATTGTTTAGAAAGTAGAACTTGTGACCCCTTCAGCACTCATTTCCACCCAAAGCATCCATAAATCTTTTGGCAATACTCTCCTATTCAAAAACCTGTCCGTCAACATTCACCCCAGTGAACGAATTGGGCTCATCGGTCCCAATGGTGCTGGAAAATCCACCCTGTTAAAAATTCTGGCCAGTCAGGAGCAAGTAGATAGCGGAGACATTTCCTTTAGCGCGAGTATCCGCGTTTCCTACCTGCCCCAGATCGATATATTTGATGAGCAACTTTCTATTCGAGATATCATTCTTGAGCATTTTCCTGACCACCTCCAAGACTGGGAAATCCAGAAACAGCTCAATGATATTCAGGAGCAAATGCAGTTTTCTAACCTGGACATTGTAGCTGATACTTTGTCAGGGGGTTGGAAAAAACGCGTGGCCCTGGCCTGTATCCTGGCCCAGGATAATGACCTTGTCCTATTGGATGAACCAACAAACCATCTGGACCTTCAGGGTATCTTATGGCTGGAAGCCTTCCTTCAGAGAGCCAGGTTCGCCTTTATCATTATAAGCCATGATCGCTTTATTCTGGAAAACACGTGCAACCGCATCATGGATCTGGATCGTCGTTACAAACAGGGTTACCTCAAAGTCCGAGGTAACTATTCCCAATTTCTTCAAGACCAGGAAAAATACCTTAACGACCAACGCCTGGAAGAGGTAGCCCTATCAAACAAGGTGAGAAGGGAAATCGACTGGCTGCGTCATGGACCCAAAGCACGCACCACCAAAGCTCAATATCGGGTTGACAAAGCCCATGAAATGATTGATGATCTTACTGAATTGAAACAACGTAACAACCTCCAGACTGAAGCCGGACTCAAATTTGAAGCTGGCGATCGGCGTTCAAAGAAACTCCTCCATGCTCGGGGAATCAGCAAAACAAGAGGCGGACAATTACTGTTCAAAGATCTTGAGCTCTTCCTTTCGCCGCGTATGAAAATTGGTATTATGGGTGTCAATGGCAGTGGTAAAAGTAGTCTCATAGATATTCTCAGGGGTAAGCTGGATACGGATTCTGGAGAAGTTGAAATAGCACAAGGAGTGAATTTAGTTACCCTGGATCAATCACGTCATCTCCCCGATGAGAATGTGTCTCTTAAACGTGCCTTAGCTCCTGATGGTGATACAGTAATATTTCATGGGAGCCCCCTGCATATAAGCGCCTGGGCTAAGAAGTTTCTGTTCCTGAAGGAGCAGCTTGAACTTCCTGTCTCCCAATTGTCAGGTGGTGAAAGGGCTCGTGTTTTGTTAGCCAAAATCATGCTGGAGACAGCTGAGATTCTCATTCTGGATGAACCCACCAATGATCTGGATATTCCCACCCTGGAAGTGCTCGAAGAGAGCCTGCTGGAATTTAACGGCGCACTCCTCTTGATTACCCATGATCGATATTTAATGGATCAGGTTTGTGATTCGATCATCTACCTGGCCGGTGATGGAACTGTGAAGGTCTTTGCTGACACCTACCAGCTGACAAACTATCAAAAGTCTGTTGAGGTCATTTCTGATCAAGCTGAAATTCGCAGCCCCAGCAACAACAAGCTCCGACACCAACAACTTAAAACTTTGCGAAAATCTTTTAATAAAACTGAACGCGACATTGATAAAGCTGAATTGCATAAATCAGAATTAGATACAGCGCTTCATAATCCTGAAAATGCCACCGACCCTGGCAAACTTGCCGAGCTTTCTAAGGCCATCCAAAAGCTAGACGACGAACTTGAGTCTCTTCTTCAAAATTGGGAATCCCTGGGTAGCGATATAGCTGAGCTGGAAGGTTAACGGAGGTTGAGCTTGTCGAAATCTCCATTGGGGTAACACCGGGTAATTGGTCATTTCGTCCTTCGACTCCGCTCAGGATGACAGATCAATGTCTAATTCTGATATTTATCTCGGTAAGGCAGTTTTTCTGCAAATTCGGTCATAGGGACAATAGGCACAGGCCTTTTTCTCATCGCGATTTGTTAGTGGGAAGTGGTTATCAGCAAGTGCCTGAGCATAGCTGAGCGTTTCAGCTTTAATTCGATCAACGCTCCACTCTGCTTCACCACCAATAGCCAGGCTTACTTTGGAACGGGACGGAAGTGTCTCCATCAGGGGATGGTCAGACTCTACATCACCGATGTAGCCTTTTATGCCTATGGCGTTGTCTCTATATCCCTTGATCTGCTCATAAGTCAACACCACATCCTGATCTGGATATTGAGTTTTAAGCACCAGATAATAAAACAGCATCTGACTGGTCCAGAGATCCCGACTATCTTTAAGATCAACTTTTCCAGTTTTATAATCAGTTGCCCAGACATTATTACCTGACACCAGGACACGATCAATTTTTCCTCGCAAAGAAAGTTTTAAGGAGCTCCCCTCAATCTCATAGGCGGGCCAGGATGCATTGTCATCTAAATCCCCAAAGGCCTGCTCATGCAGTCCAAGCTCGCGAAAGGCTGGTAGGACATCAAGCTCTATCTTCAACATGGCAGCAATCAGGTTCTGCTCCACATCCTGAAAATTTTTAAAATATAATTCGCCCCACTTATTATGTAGCAAATCGGCATCTAGATCGATTTCCTTTTCTGTCAGCAAGGTGGTCGCGATTTTCTCCAATTTTTGCAGTGCGGCTGGAAAGTTCTCACTAGCCAATAAAAACCCACCATCCTGACCAAAACGCTCCAGGACCTTATGGACAAGATTGCCCACTTCAATTTCATCACGCTCGGCAATATTCGTTTCTGCCGTTTCCAATCGAAGCTTACGACTGTACCAATAACGTTGGGGACATTTTATCAGTTCATCAAATGCAGAAGCCGAGATGTGATCAAACTCGCTGATATCATGCTCATACAATTTTCCCTGCCACTCCCCATTACTCAGAAGCCCTTGTAGCTGATTGTGTCGGATACGTCTTTCAGTATCAGGGTTAGTAAATACCCCTCCCGAAAGCTTGATGTATTGCTGGTCTTGAGTTAGTACGGCGAGTTTGGGATATTCCAGTTTCTCTAAATATTGGCAGAAAGTGCTCTCCTGAAGCGCCGCCCCATCTGAGTTCCTGGAGGGTGCTGTTAGATGAAGCTGGCCACCTGGAAAACTGAGCCACCGCTTGAATAAGTACAGATTCAGAAACCATGGATTGAGGATTGCAGGTTTTAAATATGGATTGGTATTCATCGTCAAAGGGAATTGACCCTCCGTAAGACCCATGACAAATAAATGGCCAGATCTCAGGTTCAAAGTGTCTAATAGAGAGATGACATCTATTCCAAAGCCCTGACTGGACGAAGCTACTTCAACACTCCGTATTCGCTCCCGCAGCTCACGATTCAGGTCTCCCAGGCTCCCTTTGCGACTTAAATATCTAGCCCAATCATTACGTATACCATGGATGGCATTCTTAAGGGAAGTATATGATTTTGATGCCACGCTACCTGTATCCAGACGGTGGGCGAACTTAAAATGCTTAAGTGTCTCAATGAGCCAATCAGCGGCATCTACGAGACCCAGTGGTTGTCCGGTTTGCCAGGTCTCAGATAGAAACTGAATAAGTTCTTTGGCTGTTTCCTGGAGTTTTGGATGTGAAACTATCTCGGGTAGGGTTTCACTGACCTGGGTGACTCCAAGTTTTCGCATTTCGATATCGAGCTTCAATCTCGCATAACCCTCTGCACCACTTGGAATAACCAGCGGATGGAGCCAGACTGACATGGCCACATCCCAGGAAACCTGTTTACGGAGCCTACCCTGAATGAGAGCAAAAGCGAGCTGGGTCACCGGTCGTTCCATGACAGGTTCCCGTTTACTCAGACGCACCGAAATACCCTGTTGGTCAAAGACACGTTTGATAGCAGGGACATAGCGCTCCATTGAAGATACCGCTATACGAATATCAGCTGGTGCAACATTATCCTTGATGAGTTGTCTGATTTGAGCACCCACCAGCACCGCTTCCTCATAAATGGAAAAGCAGGGTGTGTAGGAATGGCGTTTATCATCGGAGGGCATTTCCTCCTGTGACATCCAGTCCTCAATGGACATGTTAAAACCAGTGCTGGCTTTTCCATCCCTGAGTGGATCGAAAAATATCAAGTCATGACTATCTGCAAGATCATTTAAAAAGTCATAATCTGCAGGAGATGTGGAATGAATTGAGTTCACGATAATTTTTGTCGATGCCGAGAGACGTTTTAAGTCAGCATTTTGTCCAGGAGTCTGTATAGCTTGCCTCTCGCACCAACCCAAAAATTCAGCATAAAGTTCCTGTTTTCCATCCGCGACAGACTCACCACCTGTTGCCTTATAGAAAGCCTCTGCCATGCGATTGACTTCACCCCACTGCATTCGTTTCCCGGAGAGTTGTGCTATACCCAAGCGAGTCAAATAGGGTGTTAGTCGTCGACCAGTTGGCTCAGTCATTTTGCGAACTTCACCCAAAGTCATGATTTGCAGTCTGGGATGATTGAGTCCAAGCCTGGCCAGTGATTGAGCCAATAGCTCTCCACTATTTTTTGTCGGCTCTATGATGAGCACTTCTGCCAGATCATCCTGACGGTTTAAAATTTCGACCAGGTTATGGTTTAGATCCTGGGCACCTGGTAATGTTGGTCTTAAGCCTTGACCATGGTCATAACGAGTAAGACCGGCAAAGTAGGCTTCCTCCTCAAAAGTGATGGGAATGAGTGTATCAAACCGATTGAAGTACAATTCTCCACGAGCCTGTATCCCGTATAAAGACTTGAGCATCCAGAGGTAGGTCTGGATCTGATACCAGTAGGCGTGTTGTTTCAACTGAGCCCGGTCAGGTAACTCTTTGTCAGTCTTGTAATCGAGAACAACCCATTCACCTTCAGATTGATAGAGTAAATCGATGATACCAGATACCCTAAACACATGTGTATTGCTACTTAGATAACCGAAAACAGGCAATTCTGGTAACCGGTTGACATCTGGCAAAGCGGCCAGTCGATTAGAAAGGTCGCTGCCACGGTAGGTCTCCAGGCAATCCTTCAGATCAATAAGAAAGGGCTCCTGTGCTGCCTGATCAACAACATCCTCATCCTCCAGGAATAGTTTGATATCATCAATATGGTTCTCAGGAATAAACCATTCCATTTCCATTGCTCTATGCAGCAGGCGACCAAAGGTGAGTGCTGAGGTTTCCAAGCCTAAATCATCACCGACCTGCCGTTCATCCGAGCCGGAATAATGGCGCTGATCCATCCAGGTCATAATTGTGTGGGGAGAAATTTCGCTATAGACCAAAGGCTCCATAACAGGGTCAATACTCTTGATATCAGCGACCACAGTGACGGGTTTAGCGGCTTCCGAGCGAAGAATATCAGATCCTGATGTGAGATCATAAATCACATCATTGCTCGATCTTTGCTGCCATTCCTGTTTTAAGGCAAGGGGATCATTAAGCGCCAGGTCTTTATCAAGTTCAAGGTCAAATACCGGTTGCAGATAACGGCTCCAGCGTGACGTGGCTGAGGCTCTTGTTTCCGGCTTGATTTTAGCGACAAAGCCAACCCCAAACTTCGCTCGGGTCACAGCAACATAGAACAACCTTTTATCTTCGGCCTCCTCTTCAGCCCTGGTCTGTTCCTTAATCTGCTCATACATCCAGGTTTTGTGGCTGGCAGTTCTGGAGTCCAGCGTGATACCGGCCTGCCAGTCACCATCATGACGACCAATAAATACACCACTTCTGTCAGAAGGGATTTGTGTTTGCATGCCCGGTAAAAGCACTACAGGATATTCCAGCCCTTTGGCTTTGTGAATGGTAAGAATCTGAACCCTGGTGGTCCCTGGGAGTTCCGCCTGGGAAGCATCTCCATGCTGAATCTGGAATTTGAAATATTCATGTATCTCGCGGATGCCCAGACCATCAAGGGAAAGCTGATGAATGCTGTTAGTGATACGATCCAGATTTGCCAGCCTCAGTACACCACCTGTTTCAGAAATCCAACTCAAACGTCTTTCATCCTCAGAAATAATCCTCTCAATGAGGCGATCCAGTGGTTCCCGGGCACTGGCCTGCTGCCAGTCTCTTAGTGTGTCACATATGTCAGGATGTAACTGTTTTAATCCGCTCCATACCCAACCCGAGCTACTTCGATCTTGGGCTACATCTTTTAGGCGCTGAATCTCAGCATCTTTCATCACAAAGAAAGGGCTACGCAAAACACCCACCAGAGCCAGGTCGTCCAGAGGATTAACCAGCACGCTAATCAGGTGGTATATGTCATAGCTCTCTTGTTGCTCAAACAATCCCTTACTCGACAAAACTTCAAACTCAATGCCTTTACTGGTGAAGATGCGGATATAGTCCAGGATATGAGTGAAGGCTCTAAGCAGGATTCCAATGCTAGGTCCGCTCTCTGGCTCAAGCCCATTTACTTTTATCCATTTGAGCCAATCGAGAGTCAGGTCAGCTGTCTTAATAATATCAATTGCATGACCCCTGGAGGCTTCATCATCCAGTACTACATTCAAGGTACAACGAGCTAACTCTGTCCTTTTGCCAGTGTTTGATATGCTTTTAGCTGCATTTGATGGACGAAATATAGTTTCGTATAATTCAAGGTTTTGTCGATCATCTTCACCTGGGAAAGCTGTACTGATCAAGGGATTAATCACAGATGATACATATTTTTGAGATGAACGATAGGTTTCGTCTGCAGTCAGTACCCACCCACCACCATCATCAATAATGGATTGGACACGATTCATAACCTGAACATCTGCCTGGGTAAATCGGTATATGGACTGCTTGGTATCCCCTACAATGAAGAGTCCCTGATCACGGAGGACTCCCTGACCAGCTTCTGCTATGAGCCGCACAATATCCCAGCGTACGTCATTGGTGTCTTGAAACTCATCAAAGAGAATATGCTGGTAGCGCTGACCATATTGAGTTGCTACCGCCCCATCCTCCAGGATCTCTCTGGTTTTTAGCATGACCTCATTAAAGCTGAGGATACCTTCGCGTTTGAGACGTTGATTCAAAACCGCCCAATAACCCAGAAAGAATTTAGCGAGATGATGATTAACAATACAGGCTTCTAAGTCCCATAGATTGGGGATACCGTGCATCAGGGTTTCATAGGGGAAGAGCTGCTCAGCTCTCTCCTTGAAAGCTCTTAAGCGCACTCTGATTTCATCTTTAAAATCCTCAGGCCAGATCGCAGCTGGAATTCTGGGGCTTTTTAAATAGTTACTGCGGTTTTTGGTTAGCGCAATGCGCCTGATAAACTCCAATAATTCCTGTCCATAGCGATAATCATCTTCAATGGGATTGCTTAACATTTCCAGCAGATCTTTTAGATCCGAATATTGAGAGTGGCTGGAATCCTGCATGTCGTTGGCAGCGGGTAGTCCATCCACCAATTGAATCAGGGCAGGTTCTATCTCTTGCAAGGCTGGTGGAAGCGGATGCATCCTCTTGAATTCAGATTGAAGCGCTTCTGTTGAGGTACTACTCTGATGCTCCAGCCACCCCGTCATAAGCTGAGCATGGGATTGAAATTTTTTTATATACTCACTGATGTGCCGAACCGAGAGGTGGTCCAGTAATATGCTTAAGTCTTCATCATTGTTGCGACTGCAGTCCCCCAGATAATTCTCCCAGGTCTCCAGCTCCATGCGCTGCGTGTCAGCCTCATCTTGAATCCGGAATTCTGGATCGATATCCAGACGTTCTGCCTGTTCCCTTAATATCTGGGCACAAAATGAATCGATAGTGGAAATAGAATTTTTCGAAAATGTAGAACGTAGATGCATTTTGATTTTCTGAGGGGCAGATCGCAAATATGCGCCAAAATTCTCACCCACATTGTCCAGAGCTTCATCATTTAGCAGCTTGTTCAAATCTTCATAAATACGGCCGGACATTTCTGCAGCGGCTTTGCGAGTGAAGGTGATAACCAGAATATTTGAAGCATCTTTTCTGGGCAGCAGATTATCCTGTTGTTGCTGCCTTGCGTAATCATCCATGATAGCTGAGTAGCGTTTTGAAAGTAGCCAGGTCTTCCCGGCACCGGCACAGGCTTCAATAAAAATGTTCTTATTGAGATCAAATACTTTGCTTAAATCAATACTCATGATGTTTTAAGTTTTGAATAGATCGATTTGTATATGTTATGAATTTTTTAGAACAAACTGTGTTGATTGATAAAACAATAGTGGCTAGGGGGTTTGATCAATAATTGCTAGCAGCCTTTGCGAGAAATCCGGTTTTAGGTCTTCCAGATACTTTGCCACACCCGGCATAGCACAGATTCTATGAACACCTTCCTCTAATGCGAGAATTTCACTCTCATCAAGCGTTCCAGCATCAGCTTCTTCACACTGAGCCTCAAAACCCTGGAATGCTGCATTAACCATGAGGGTCATACTAAGCTCTTCATCTGGACCGCTGGCTTCAAGACCTTTGGATAGCTTGGCCCACAATACTGGTTGATCCATAAAATCATGCATCATGTCGTCCGCTTTGCCACTCCCAGACTTCTTCGCAGTGCCTCGCATCTGTTTGGTGTTATTATAAATTTTATAAGCTAATATGATAAACAGTACAATCGTGAACGCTGCGGCAAGTAGATCTATTAGACTCATGCTTTCCTCTCAAGCAATTAGATTTATTTAAATATCCAGTATTAAGTAAAACTTAAATTGGCGGACTAGTTCGTAAAGAAGTCCAGGATATTACCAAGATCACTTGTATTAGATTTATAAATTTCCGTAAACTTGCAGTTTACACAAGTAACCGTTGTAAATTTTTTATTCTGGACATCAAAGATTTTTGAAAGCCCACCACCAGTAGCTGCAAACTGACCGGTTTCATATTCATTATTATTACATTTTGGACATTGCCAATTACTATGTTGCATCACACCATCCCTATTATTGTTCTCATTGAGGAACACTCACCATTCAAAAAGTCACTCTTTCAGAATCGTTAGATGTGGATGAATGTAGTTAATAGAACTCCAATCTACAATACTCATGCTTCTGCCGCACTGCGATCATATTTTCA
>ENA-OREN01002912-OREN01002912.1-marine-metagenome-genome-assembly--contig:-NODE-2912-length-16558-cov-8.060919_pt1 | contig 16558 bp, 16 predicted proteins | sample MGYA00248624_ERZ508555 | MGnify/ENA primary metagenome ERZ508555 (study PRJEB26222, sample SAMN06267773) | marine metagenome | isolation source: Saanich Inlet, British Columbia, Canada | place...
ATCGCAAGCAAAATATTTATAAAGTTTTGCTTGGAATGTTTAGAAAAGAGTCGCTTAAGTTGTCATGACCCATTTTTAATTACTGAATTGATTTTAAGCTCGGTAAATATGAGAAATAAAATTGCAATAATCGGCCTTGGCGATGAGGTTTACCTCTCGCCGTTGAGTTTGGTAAAGTTACCGGTACACTCGAACCCACAGTATTATGGACCGCAACAACCGAGGGTGTTGGCAGCTGGTGTGCCAGCAAAAGTTATTAAACAGATTGGTTTGTAGCTCATGTCTCTCGACTTAGACATTAAATTACCCGTGGAACCTGCTGAATTGTTACAGCGATTACCAAGTGAATGTCACTGGGCAGTTGCGGATTCAGCACTACTACAATCTATTGCCTTGAATGAACCTGTGCATCGAGGTAAAAAAGGTCTACAACTTCTGAAGATTGTGCAATTTTTTTACAAATTAAAATTAGTTTATTTGTTACTGCTTGTGGTTGGGGGAGTCGAATTGATTAAGCTAATTAGGCAACAAAAAAAACCATCTAAGCAGTATCAGGCTGATGCATCAGATATTCCAAAAGACTCTAAATATCCGACCTTGTTTTTTTTTGGTTTTGGTGCTGGTTCAGAGGAGCTGCTTTTTAACGAATACTGTGCTGAAAATGACAAGACTGTAGTGAGGATTAATCAGACTATGGTCGAATCCATGGGGTGCTGGCATCATGTTGGGGTGTTTCAATCTTTCTTGGTTCTGATGAGGTCGCTATCGCTTGCAAAGTTGGCTATGGAATCCTTACCGGATGAGTACAGCTCTAGAAGGTTAGATTTTCTTACTTTTATTGGCATGAGGATTGGTTACTTTAGCTATGTGAGTACTTGGTTTGAAATGCTTAAGATGCAGGCAGGCGAGATTGATGAAATTGTCTTTCTCTCCCCAGATACTGCAGCCTTTGCCGCAGTTAACACCGGCTTGCCAACGCGTTTTATACAGCATGGTTTGATTCGACGTAGTTTAATTCTTCCGTCTTTTGACCGAGTCGATGTCTTAACGCATGATGAGATCAATCATATTCGTCATCGCTTACCGAACGCAGATATTCGTTTTACAAGACCAATTGTTAACTCAGGGGTAGAGCGTAATTATGGATGTGTACTGGTTGCTTCAATATATGGTACTGCAGATGAAATGATGTTAGTTAACCCGTTCCTAGAGTATGCAGAGAAATTAGGGTTGTCAGTACATGTGCGCCCACACCCCTGTGAAAATCATTCTTTCTGGAAACCTGAAAATATTACTTTTGCTGTTCACATAGAGGATGATGATGCGACCTTAGATGCAGCGATAGATAGACTGAAACCCTCTATTGTAGTTTCATGGTACTCCACTGCCTTGGCTGATTCTCTTTATAAGGGGGTTATTCCAGTTAGCCTAAGCGATAAAGGTGATGTGGCAGTCAAGGACATGGTTTATCCACTATTTTCTCGTTGCCTACATTGGCCGAGTGAACGTGAAGATTTGCAAAATATTTTCTTTAACAAAGCCAGTTATAATTCAACACTTTTACGCCTGAAAGAAGGTATGGATGGGGCTTGCTCATGAGTCGCTCGTTATTTATGCCAAGATTGATGGATGAAGATAACTTTAATCCTCAAAATAAAAATGCTCAGTTGCTACTTTGTCACTGGCCTCAATCCGATTGGGAAATTACAGCACTTACATACAATGCACCTGATAAAAGAGTTGCTATCAGGGAGAAAATTAATATTATTCGACTTTGGCGCTGGCGTGGTTGGTATCTCCATCTGTTTCTGAGATATCTGCGGCCTTATGATCTCGTGTTTTATCCTGGTGTGCATGTTGCTGATGCTATGGGACTTCGATGGCGGCGGCGTTTGGGTTTTTCTGCACCCCTAGTTGTTACGTTGGAAGGGCTGGTAGGTAATGAAGAACGAGAAAAGGAATACACCGCATGGGCAGGTCATAAGGTCTATTGCCAGTATGTGCCGCCAGATGTGCTGCGCAGGGTAGATGAGATGTTATTCTCGGCCGACCACGTAATAGCTATTAGTCCATTTCTTGCACGAATGGGCAGACGACGCTACGGGGATAAATTTAGTGTATTGCCGCTGGGTATAGACACCTCAGTATTCTACCCACCTCGTGATCGTCAGCCAGGCCGACTTAAAGTGGTATCTGCTGGGCGGGTTGAAAGTCACAAGCGTCCAGAAGTATTTTTAAGCCTAGCGGAGCAGTATCCGGAAGCTGATTTTATTTGGTATGGGGAAGGCTCGCTTACTGGGCCATTGACCAGCGAAGCTAGGAAACGTGGTCTAAAAAATGTGATATTTCCCGGCAGCAAACCCCCGAATCAGTTGGCCGGTGCATTTCGGGAAGCGGATATATTTGTGCTGCCGTCTTTATCTGAGGGTGTACCGAAAGTCACTCAGGAAGCAGCGGCCTGTGGTCTGCCAGTAGTTTTGTTCGGGCATTATGAGGCTCCGTCTGTGAAGGATGGTCACAATGGCTTTGTGGTCTGGGATGACGAAACGTTTATGGAGAAAGTTGGGGAACTACTGGACAATCCCATTCTGGTAGAGTCTTTTGGTAGGGCCGGTGCTGAAATGTCACAAGGCTGGTCTTGGGATGTAATTGCACCTCAGTGGGAGGATGTTTGCTCACGATTTGTTTTAGGTGAAAATTCTGATTGATGTTTTTTTATATGTTCACCACTAATGATGACTTTGATGTGAAATAAGGCGGTAATAAAATTGGAAAAGATGGAATGGAAATGAGAGAAATATATAATAAAATTTGGCGAAAAATACTCCAGATTGTACAGGATGTCTGTTCTTGAAAAGTACTACAAAAAGCAGTACGGTAAATCAACTAGGTGGCCAAGCATCATTTTTCTTTGTTGGTAATGTGTTCACTCTTCTTGTTGGCTTTCCACTACAAATTTATATAGCAAAAAAATTAGGGGCAGATGGTCTAGGGATTTTTAGCTTGCTTGAGGGCGGGATTGGGCTAGCATTGGGTTTGCTTGCATTTGGGCTTGCACCTACCTTGGTTAAATTTATACCAATGCATCTTGAACGTGGAGAATATAACTGTATACGTAAGCTTGTTTTTCGTGGTGTTGTTATCCTTTTTGGTGTGGGAAGTCTTACTTACTTACTATTGTTACTGGCTATGCCTATTGCCATTGAACAATGGCCTATAATTTCTGAACATCAAACAGCGATGGCCATCATGGCCTTACTTATTCCATTAAGCCTGCTCATTTTCTTCCTGCAGCAGGGGCTTCGTGGGTTTCAGGAAATTCGCTATATGGTGATAGGTTCCTCGTTCATGCAGTTGACTGTTAAAGCTACACTTGCGGTTCTTTTTCTTTCTGTAGGGTTTCACCTTATAGGGTATGTCTGGGCGGTAGTGCTTTCGACTTTTTGTGCGGCAGCCTGGCTGGCGGTTGGGCTTTGGAGAAAGATTCGTTCTTTACCTAAGGTTTCAGAAGTGAATTGTGACGATTCAACACTGGCTTGGCGGAATTATGCAAAGGTCATGTATTCTAATTCTTTGCTGGGTACTGGTACGCAATATCTTGATCGATTTTTGTTAGCTATTTTTGCTGGTACGTCTTCTGTGGGAATACTTGTTGTGGTAAAGCAGTTGCAGCAGATGCCAGTTATTTTTTTACAAATGTTTCTGGCTGTGGCTGCACCAATGCTTTCTGCAGCCCATGCTAGAAATGATATTGAAGAAAGGCAGCATATTTACCATCTCACTACGGACTGGATTGTACGACTTTCGGCGCCCTTGTTTATTTTCTTCATGGTGTTTTCCGAATACTTGTTGAGTATTTACGGCGATGGATTTGCACATGAGGGTAAGTATGCTTTGTGGATATTATTGGTTGGTCAAATGATCAATCTTGGTTTTGGTCTGGTGGGTAATGTACTAAATATGAATGGTATGGAAGGTTTCATGCTAAAACTGTCTATTTATCAAGTTGCTATTCAGGTTGTTGGACTTGTTATTATGGTGCCTGAATATGGACTTGTTGGTGCTGCATTGGCCATTTCTGTTGGGGTGATTATTAATAATCTGACGTCTATGTGGGCGATACGAAAAAAATTGGGTATGCATTGGGGAGATCAGCGCTATTGGAGGTGGATCTTTCCTATAGCAATGTGTATTTCGGCAAGTGCTCTGGCACTTTATTATGGACCGCAACAACCGGGGGCGTTGGTATTGCTGCTGTATCTAGTTATTTTGTATGCATTGTTTAATGGAGTGTCACTGATTCAGGGCCTTCATGAGGATGATAAGGAATTGCTTGGCCACCTTCGTGATAAGTTGCTGGGCGAGAGACGTTAATTTATAGAATGTGGCTGCTTTGAGAATGAGAAGTTTTGATATTAAAAATATGCTCCCTATGTGGTTGCGCTATCGCCTGATGGATCTAAGAGGTCGAGGAGAATATAGTCACTTTGCTGATGAATGCCAATGTATTTTTATTCATATTCCAAAAGCAGCTGGAACCAGTGTCGCGCGGACACTGTTTGGTAAAGGTTCACGCCATGTTCCTTATTTTGAGTATGAAAAAATCAATCGTCGTAAATTTAATCGTTATTTCAAATTTACTTTTGTGAGAAACCCCTGGGATAGATTAGTGTCCAGTTATTTTTTTCTTAAAAATGGCGGCATCAATGATGCTGATGCAAAATGGGCAAAAGAAAATTTTGCAGATTTTCCTGATTTTGGAAGTTTTGTTCGCGGTTGGGTGAACGAGGAAAATATATTGAGTTGGCAGCACTTTATGCCGCAACATTATTTTGTCTGTAATTCCGATGGAAAAATAATGGTGGATTTTGTTGGGAAGATGGAAAATATGCAAAAAGACTTTTCCTATGTGGCAATGAAGCTGGGTTGTAAAAAAGAGCTAGAGAAGGTGAATGTAGGGGAACGAAAGAGCTATGCTAGCTACTATAATAATGAGACTAGAGAAATTGTTCGGCGGGTCTATGCAAAAGACATTGAGCTCTTTGGCTATGTATATGACATCCAAAAATAACATAATACAGATAACTTACCACATGATCGTATTTTCATGAGAGATGAAGTGCAAACAAATTTCCTAGATATACAGTGGGAATGGCGCGAATGTAGCGATTTTCATCTATGGGATAGTGAGCTTGCACGTATCGGAGGCCACCCCCTGCAATCTGCTCTGTGGGGTAATGCTCGTAAATGCGCAGAAGGATTAGAATACCTCTGTCTCATGGGGCAAGGTGGTGATGGTTCCATAGCTTTGGCCCGTGTGGAAACTCGAAGGGTTCCGCTGTTTGGGAAAGTTGCATGGATACCAAGGGGGCCTGTTCTTTCTTTGTTGAACAAAGACAGGTACGAATGTCCTCAGTCACTTATAAAATATTTGAAGGTTAAGGGATTTATTCTTTGCGGTTATAATCCATGGGGAGAAGTTACTGATTTCTCAGGGAACTCAAAATGCGTAGATGATCCCATGACAATCTGGATTGACCTGTCAGTAGGTAAGGAGCAGTTACTAAAAAACATTGATAAGCAATGGCGCTATGGGGCTCGCCGTGCATTGCGAGAGGGTGTGGTTGTAGAGCAAACAAAAGATTCTAATGACGTGGCTGAATTTTATCGTCTTTGCCAAGTGATTAGCGATGTGAAAGGGTTTTCACTACCAGCAACACAAGGTCTTATGGAGGGCTTGCTCGCTCTTTCGAAGCAAGATGATCCTGTGGAAGTTCGTTTGTTTGTTGGCCGATATAATGAAGCGCTCTGTGCTGGTGTGTTTGTCATGCGCGTGGGTAAACAGGTTCACTATATATGGGGTGGGGTGGATAGAAAATACTCCAAACTACGTGCTGGTGAGGCTGTACAATGGGCAGTTATGCAATGGGCAATCAATGAAGGGTGTGAGCTATATGATTTGGAGGGGATTGATCCGGTGAATAATCCTGGGACATACCAGTTTAAGAAAAAAATGGGGGGGAGAGAGGTGAAATTGAATGGATTATCACTAACACCATTGACTCTTACAGGCGCTTTAGTAAAAGCTGTGTTTAGATATAGATATTGCTGATTGAGTGTTAATATTGTTAGAATTATTAAAGTAAGGTTTGGTAGAATAAATGATTAGGCAAGCAACAAAAAGATTATGTGAAATCACAGGAATTCCAAATTATTTAGTTAGAGCGACAGCGTCAGAAGTACGTATGATTTTTATTAGACTGTACACGTTATTACCATTTCAGGATTATAAGATAAAGCGTATTTCTTCAGATAACAAACAAGTTAACATTGTTTTTGGGTGTGGCGGCACATCATATAGTGAATGGGTTGGTGTTGATTGTTTCTTTTCTAAGGACGTTGATTTAGTACTGGATTTACGGCGAAAATTGCCATTCAGAAATGAAAGTGTGGGCTTATGCTATTCGGAACATTTTATTGAACACCTTTGTCAAAATGAAGTAATTCAACATTTGAATGAAGTATTTCGAATACTGAAGCCAGGTGGAAGATATAGGGTAGTTGTTCCTGCTGCATTTCGCTTTATAGATAGATACAATGCTGATGATAAGGCTTTTTTTGCATTAGCATTTCCTTGGGCTGACAGGCCGATGGATGCTGTGCGGGATATACTTTATTTTGCTGGTGACCATAAAAATGTCTATGATCATAGAGAGTTGAATCATCTGGGCGTGCAAGCAGGCTTTGATTGTGTTTTGGAAAGTTCAGCTAATAAAAGTGAGATTGAAATTCTTCAAATTGATAGAAGTGAAGATCAACGGGTAGCTGAAAGTTTGTACGTGGAGATGATAAAAAATAAATAATGATGAAGAGACTATATATTGATGGATTAGCAATTTCGTTATTTAACAAAGGTGTTGGAAGATATTCATACGAGTTGATTCAACGAGTGTCTAGTAGGCTGGATGAGCAATGGAAGATTGATGTTTTTGTTTATACCTATGATGTGCCGTCTGAATTGAAAGACAACCGTAGGATCAACCTTATTAGAATTACAAAAATGAATGACCTATTTCATAATTTAATTTGGTTGCCACTTCATTTGCGCAAACAACATTATGATATATTGCTGAAGCCAATGGAATCATCTGGTATTAATTATAATGTCCCTACCATCACTATTTGTCACGACGTCCAGGAACTAATTGATGAGGCAGCCGGTATTCGTCAAATGCCACACCGTATGTTTATCAACTATATTAAAAGAGTATTTAAATCGCTTAATCTTCAAAAAAGTGTCGTCGTAATTTGTAATTCTATTTTTACTCAAGATGCAGCCGCAGCGTGGTATAAATTTGATAAAAGTAAAGCTGTGATCGGTTATTGTGGTGTTGATGAAAGATTCTTTGTAAAGAGCAAAGAATTCATGACTGGTAAAAAAAAGAAACGACTTGAATGTACTGATTTTATTTTGACATTTGCGACTGGGGATGCACGTGAGAATCATGATTTTCTACCGGGCATTCTTTTTAATATTAGAGAGAAAGGCTGTAATTCAAAGTTAATTATCGCAGGCATAAGGGAAGGCAGTGAGTATGTTAAAAAAATGGATGCTGAACTCAAGAAATATAACCTCCAGCCTGGTTTAGATTATCAATTCATTGGATTTCTCGGGGAGGAGCGAATTGATGAATTGGTTGAGTTATATACGACAGCAGATTTTTACCTTGAGCTTTCAGGGCATGAGGGATTTGGTATGCAGTTGGCTGAAGCTATGGCCTGTTCCACGACCTGTATTTCTTCAGGTGCAGGTGCCCTTGCAGAGGTGGGTGCTGGTTTTGATGTTCAACTCCTATCTTTTAATGTTAATGAAATATCAAGTACAATTGTTGATAGCTATAAAAATAAATTGCATATAAGAGACAATTCTGAACAAGTGAAGTATGTAAGTACACATTTCACATGGGATACTGTTGCTGATTTAGTTGTAGAAAATATTGAATTGTTTTCTCTTGATGAGAAAAAATAACAGGCTTTGCCCATCGTATGAGACTCTTGATTTATATTGAACCGACTTCGTATATTATTGCTCTACTGAATAATATAAAAATGTGCACTTGCGCACCTATAAAGACAGTTTTTTTGGAGGAAAATCTTACGCAAAACTGGGGGATTGATTTAAAAAGCAATAGTGAAATTCAGGTTTTAAGAGGGGGCTTTTTCTCTAAACTTGTACATATTTTGCAATTAATTAGTCATCGTGATATTGAAGTTGTTCATCTTGCCGGCTGGGGCCATCCCTTGCTTTTAGTAGCCATGGTGTCGGCATCGTTGCGCAGAATCTCTGTCACCGTTGAGACAGACACGCCTTTACCAATCGGATTATCTAGTTGGAAACGTGTTGTAAAAAAAATGCTTTATCCTCAGTTGTTTAAGTTGCCTTCAATGTTTCTACCCGGCGGTACCCGACAAGCTAAGTACTTGCAGTATTATGGCGTACCTAGGTCTCGTATCTCGATAGCTCAGATGACTGTTGATGTAGTGTCTATCTCTAAATATATTGATGCTATCGATTCCACTCGTCGTGTAGATATTAGAAAATCATTAGGGTTATCAGAAAATGCTGTTATTTTTTTGTATGTGGGTCGGATGGAAGTCTATAAGGGGGTGTTGGAATTGATTGATGCCTTTACCCATCAATCGGCTGACTCAGTATTACTGTTAGTGGGTGATGGCTCATTATTTGAAAGTATTACACAAAAGAGTATTACTGATTTACGTATCAAAGTTACAGGCAGATTATCTGGCAGTGAACTGTTAGATATGTATGCAATCTCTGATATTTTTGTCTTGGCTTCAAGTTTTGAATCTTGGGGTTTAGTGGTTAATGAGGCGATGTCGGCAGGGCTTCCGGTGATAGCTACAGATAAGGTCGGTTGTGTTGATGACCTTGTGGTTGATGGCGAAACTGGTTTAGTTGTTTCTTCTGAATCAAGGCAAACGCTTTCTGTCGCTATGAGAAATTTATTAGATGATATTTCATTACGTAACACCATGTCATGCAATGCGCGCAATCTTATAAAAGGGTGGAGCTTAGAGAATGAGGCAGAAATTATTGTCAGTGCCTGGGAAAAGGTTAGCTCATGAGATTGCGGTTCCTTAACGTAGACTTACTCTTCCCGATTGCTGTAATGGCTTTTATTGGTCCGGCAGTAAAATACGTAAACATTCTATTTAACACTTCAACCCGTTGGGGGGTGTTAGTTCTGCTTGGTTGCGCACTTCTGCTAACAGGAAGATTGTTGTTTGGTTTACGATCTCGTAATTCTAGTTTCGGATTTTTTTTGTTTCTTTATATATGTTGGTGTCTATTGACAACATTGTGGTCAGAAGTACCTGAGTTATCACTTTATAAATCTATTGCCTTTGCGATTGTTTCAGTAGCATTTCTGTCGGCAGGTCGAGCTTGGGTCAATAGTAGAGGAATTGAAAAGACATATAGTTATCTGTTGCCGATTTTGGCCTTAGTTTTTTTTGCGGGAATAGTGGGACAGGGTGAGGCTACAAGTTTTGAAATGATGGGGTCTGTGAGCTTGTACCAAGGATTGACAAATAACCCTAATATGTTCGGATCGATGGTGGCCATGGTATTTCCTCTATTACTATGGATGCTTTATGTATATTGGAAAAGACCTAGGTTTAGATTTATTTGGGGTAGTTTGCTGTTTATGTCTTTAATTTTTTTGTTATTAGCTAATTCACGTGCAGCAATCTTGGTGGCGTTTTTTACCACTATAGGTATTTTTTTCGCTCTTAAATTAAAAAAACAACTCACTCTAGTTTCTGTCAGTGCTATTGTTATTTTCGGTACACTTGCCATTTACCCAAGTTTAATCTCTGACCTTAAGACGAACTATATTTATAAATCAGAAGTACATGATATTGGTGTGCTGTCAACCAGAGAAAGTGTATGGCACGAATCATATTTAGGGGCTCAACAAGGTGGTTGGTTTGGTAACGGTTATGGTGTTTCTGCAGGTCAGTCTGATTTTGTAGGGGGATTAACAGCAGCGGGGTATGGGCGTGAAAAAGGAAATACGCAATTAGCTGTTTGGGAAGAAACTGGCATTGTTGGTTTGTGTTTGTATGTACTTATAATAGCTTCACTATTTATGAAGTTATTAGTGTCTTATCAGCGAGTACGGGAGCTAAAACTACGTATACAATTAGCTATAATAATTGGCATGCAGTTTGGTTTGTTCGTACAGTCTATTTTTGAAGCTTGGTGGGTGGCGCCGGGCTCACCAGAAGCGGTATATTTTTGGGCGCTTACTGGAGTAAGTATTGGTTTATTAGATAAAGCAAGAGAAGAGACAAAAAAATATCGAATACGATCTACTGCTCTCTGACGAAGATAGTGTTTTTGTGTTTCGTAGCTTTTAAGTTTAACTCTATGAGTGTTGAGTTACATGATGTCACTTTTATTTATATTCACTGAATTTTGAAAAATTAATTATATGTCTAAGCTTAAATGGAAAAGACGGTTGGGAAATATCTGTGCGCCTTTTTATCATTCTACAAATCGTAGAGTTATACTGCTTTATCATTCTGTGGGTGATGGTTCATTGGCTGTCTCAGAAAATACCTTTCGTCAACAGATGGATTGGTTATCTGCACATGCCAACATTGTGCCTCTCAATGAAATTATAGGTAAAACCACTAACTATAAATTGCAGGTGTCTATAACTTTTGATGATGGGTATGCCTCATTACATGATCGGGCAGCTTCGATTCTTGCAGAGTATGGGGCAGCGGCTACTGTTTATCTTAATACTGGATGGATTGGTGAAACTGACCGTAAAGCATCTGATGTCACGCTGGGTCATTATGACGATGAGCAGTTTCTACTCTGGAAAGAAGTAGATGCACTGCGTAAAGTTGGTTGGATTATTGGCTCCCATGGGGTTAATCACCTGGATCTCACTGATCAGGAGTCAAGTGTTATAGAGGTTGAACTAGCTAATTCAAAACGTGATATAGAAACTCAACTCGATTGTTCGTGTGAGCACTTCGCCTATACATGGGGGCGTTTTAACCCGTCACTGCAACGCACGGTGAGATCGGCAGGATACCTTAGTGCCGTGTCTGGTATTCATGGTCCTGTTACCCCTGATTCAGATTTATATGCATTGCCTCGTATCGATGTTCGAGCTGAATATGAGCTATCTGATTTTCAGGCATTAGTCATGGGACATTGGGATTATCTAGGGCTTAAGCAGCAGTTGGTTAGTAAATTTGTATGACTACTATTGTTATCAATGCCATTTCTATAAGGGAAGGCGGCTCGTTAGTGGTTCTACGAGAATTGCTCATAAAAATGGTGGCAATTCGCCCTGAATGGCAATGGGTGGTGGTTGTGCACAGCAAAGCGAAAGAATTATTGCCAGTACTGCCTAGTGTGAAATATAAAATCTTTCCTGAAATAGAAGAACAGGCTTGGCGAGTACGTTTATGGTATGAATTCGGCTTACCCCGCTTTCTTAAACAGGTTAGTGCTAAGTTACTGTTTTCCCATACTAACTATCTACCTTTGCGAAGTATGCCTTGCCGTACTCTGCTATTGGTGCAGCATGCAGGGCATTTCTCATCAGTCTTTCGTCAACTAACAGAACAAAATACGAGTGTCATCAGAAAATTGGCCTGGCGACTAAAAGGTCGTTGGGTGAGATCATCGGTTTGTCGAGCAGATATGGTTACGGTGCAGACAAAGGCTTTGGCGAGTCGAATTATGCATGAAACGGGCTGTAGTTTAGATCATGTTCGGGTTGTGGCGCATGGCTGCGGTCAATCTCAGCAATATGCACTAGCAGCAGTGCCACCTGTAGCAGATGAGCCAATACGTGTTGGATATATTACTAAAGCTGGGGTCCAAAAAAATTTCATCACTTTATTTAGAGCAGTTAAAATACTGAAAGATAAAGGTATAAGATTGAAGTTGGTTCTCACATTGTCGGAAGATTTGGCTGATAATCGTTTAACACTGGCTCTAGCGGGTCAGTACGGTATAACAGATCTTATAGAAAATCATGGTGAATTGTCTGTGGAGGCAGTTGATCAGCATTATCGAACGTTGCATCTCTTTGTGTTCCCATCTCTTTGTGAATCATTTGGTTTTCCCATGGTTGAGGCTATGGCCTATGGAATCCCTCTTTTGGTCGCTGATGTGGATTCAAATATAGAGGTAGCAGGAGCAGGAGCGGGCGCTTTTCCGGCGTATGATCAAAATGCATTGGCCTTGGAGATTGAGTGTCTCGCCAGTGATACTGACTTGTTTAAGCAAAGGGCTGTTGCTAGCCTGACACGTAGTATCGACTTTAACTGGTCTAATGCTGCAACTGGTACTTTATCTCTGATGAATGAGGTTATGGATGAAGACAAGGACAGTATCTTTTAATATTGAGCCAACTTATGAATCACGACGAACTACAACAACAGACAAATGCGCATTATGAAGATTTCCCCTTCGATTTCCTCACCGAAGAGGATGAGCAGAATATTGAGCAACTACAACCCCCAGCCTTTTTTCGATTTACAGAAACTTATTTGCGGCCTGGCTCTAAAGTAGCAGAGATTGGCTGTGGGCCTGGCCGGGCAACCCTGTTCATGAGCAATCGAGGGATTGATCTATTAGCGGTGGATATCAGTCCAGCTTCTTTGAGTCTGGCAAAACGACGAGCACCGAATTGCAAATTTCTACAAGCAACAAACCTAGACTTGCCTCTGCCTGATGAGGCCTTCGATGCAGTGGTTTCTGATGGGGTGATTCACCATACACCGGACGCCTACACTTCTTTTTGTGAAAATGCCCGCATTCTAAGACCAGGGGGAGTGATGTATGTTGGTGTGTACCGACGTAAACGTTATTACTACTATGTCTATACTTACCTTGGTCGTCCCATCCGCTGGCTGGAAAAACGTAACTGGGCTAGATTCCTCGTCCATGCTAGTTTGCTTCCAATTTACTATACGGTTCATTTAATTAAATCGCGCGGGAAGCGTACTTGGCAGGGAGCTAAAAACTTTTTTTATGATTACATCATAACGCCGCAGGCTACCTTTCATACGTATGAAGAGGTTGTCGAATGGGGTAGAAAGAATAATCTTGAACTAGTGGAGTACGATGAGAATGTAGGTAATGTTCATTCTTTTGTGTTTTTGAAGACGATATAATTTTTTAGGGGGGCTTTATGTCTTTTAATGTGATTTCATGTGGTTACTGTAATTCATCAGTTGGCTTTTTTGATGATAAAGCTTATTGTGAATGTGGTAAAACTCGGTATGTTAAAAATGAGGGAAACTATTGTCATAAAGATTTTGAGGGGGATGATGAAATGTCAGTTAGAGACATTCAAGCGAAAGGGTATCTGTTACATGATAAGTTCCCAACTCAGATTTCATCAGTAAAATCATGGTTACCTGATAATGCGGTGGCAGTAGATAAAAAAACAAAATATTCGACACCTAATAGAAATCGTAAATTAGCTTTGGATCTTGGGTGCGGACCAGGTCCGTATACTAAATTATTAAAAGATCAAGGTTATAATGTTATTGCTGTCGATTACTCTGCACAATCATTAAAAATTAATTCATTAAAATGCGTAGAGAGTCAGCAGGGAAATGAGGTTGTATTTGTCCAAGAGGATTTGAATGATCTATTCCTTATGGAAAATTCGGTGGATTTAGTTTTGATGGCAGATTTCCTCCAGCATATGGGAAGCCGGAAAAATAGAGAGCGTCTTCTACAGGAGGCGTTTAGTGCCCTGAAAATAGGTGGTCAATTTTACCTTTCTTTTTTTAATATAAACATAAAAAATTATTTAAAAGGCGATATTCATGGTAATTTTTCAGGTGGTAAAATTTCGTATGAACGACTTACCCCATGAATGTTGTCACTTGTTTTCCTGATACTGTTTCAGTAAAAAAGAGTCGATCCATGAATATTACACATGGGGCTTTCACGGATAATATGCTCACTGCATTACCGTACGCAAGGTTTTTTTCGAGAATGCACATGATCTCTGGAGCTAAAATTGAAAAGAAAAAGCCATAATAAAAAAAGATTGGATACACTGAAAATTTGTGTGGTTAGTTCTTGTGGTGGTCACCTTACAGAGGTTCGCTGCCTGTTGCCCGCCTACCAGAATGCACCTCATTTTTATGTGCTTAATGATAAGGCGTTATTGCCTGATGATATGCAGAATAAAACATTTTTTATTTCGCATTCAGAACGAGATTGGAGGTTTCTGCTTAATCTTTGGGAGGCGTTTGTTATATTGCGTAGAGAAAGGCCAAGCCTGATTTTAAGTACAGGAGCTGGGCCGATCGTGCCATTTGCTTTGATAGGTCGTCTATTTTTTGGAACTAGAGTTGTTTTTGTTGAAACCATCACACGTATTGATAAACCTTCGATGACTGGGCGTATCATGTACTGGTTGGCGCATGATTTTTTCTATCAGTGGGAGAGCCTGCGTCCTTTCTTCCCAAAGGGTGTGTATGGCGGCCCACTATTATGAGTACCTTTGTAACTGTAGGAAATGCTACACAGCCATTTAATCGTATGCTTGATGCGGTGTGCGCTATAGCTAAGCATTTACCTCAGCCTGTCGTTATACAGTATGGTGCTACAGATGATTTCTCATGTTCAGATTGCGAAGCAGTTGATTTTATGGGTATGCGTGAATTTGATGAGCAAATTTCTAATGCCGAATTACTTATTATGCATGCCGGTGCAGGGTCTGTGATTAATGCGGTGAGGTCAGGAAAAACGCCAGTGGTCATGCCTCGTCGCGTTGATTTGGGAGAGCATGTTGATGACCATCAGATTGAATTTTGTCGTCAACTTGGAAACACAGGAAAAATATTGATTGCTCATGACCTGAAGACACTAGGCGAAGCCTGTGATATTGCTTTATCCGGTCAGAACAAGACTGGTGGTAATGGTGCTACCGAGCCAGCATTAGTGTGTTTGGTTAGAGATATTCTTGAAAGGGAAAGTCACTGATTTGTGATATGTATGTTAAATTGAAAATATAACGAAAATTGTGCTTTAAAATTTTGGAGCTTCTATTATTTTTTAGATTTATCTTGATTTAATGTAGATAATAAAAAAGGAAAAAACAAGTGATATATATACTTGGTATCAATGCCTATCACGGTGATTCATCTGCCTGTTTAATAAAAGATGGCGTATTGATCGCCGCCGTTGAAGAGGAGCGATTTCGTCGTATAAAACACTGGGCGGGTTTGCCCACGGAGTCTATTCGTTACTGTCTCGAAGAAGCAGGTATTACTTTAGACCACGTAGATGCCATTGCGATAAATCAGGACGCGAAAGCCAGCTTCTGGAAAAAAGTTAATTTTACTTTAACTAAGCGACCTAATCTCGGTATGTTGCTTGATAGGTTAAAAAATAAACGTGAAAGAGTGAGCCTTTATCGAAAACTTATGATAGAAGAAAAGCATAGGGTGTAAAGTGCTTAGAGTATATTAATATAGCCACTGCACTCAACAGATTATAGTGAATATTTGAATCAAATGATGAAAGTTAAAACCAGGAGTTTCTTTCAATTGATTTATGGAAGGGGGGTAAAATTAAATTTGGATTTAACTCGTTAATAATAGGTGGGTTTGTCGAGGAATAATTTTATTTAGGAATTAACGATAAGAAATCTTCCCTGTCTATTATTGATATTGTTTGTAGTGTTTTCGTTATCTTTTTAGGGTTTTCATCGATGCTGGTTTCTTTTTCTAAGTATTAGCATATTTGCACATTGGAATTCTCATTCAGTTGATTATGGTGCAGGGGTTTTTATTGTATCTATTTTCTGGAAAAAAATGGAGAGTATTCCATTAAAACGGACTTTATAACGTAAATAGGATAAATAATGTATATATTAGGTCTAAATGCTTATCATGGGGATTCATCAGCATGTATATTTAAAGACAACAAGCTGGTAGCGGCGATAGAAGAAGAGAGAATTAGAAGGATTAAACACTGGGCTGGATTTCCAAGCGAGTCAATTAAATTTTGTTTGGGAGAGTGTGATATTAGTATTCAAGATGTAGATCATATTACTATATCAAGAGATCCTTCTGCTAATATTTATAAGAAAATTACTCATAGCATTAAACATGCTGTGAGTTTGAAAGTGCTCAAAGATAGATTTAAAAACACAAGAAAAGTGAATTCTGTCAAGCAGGAATTATCTAATGTCTTTTCTATTAATGAGGCTGAAATTAAGGCAGAGGTTCATAATATTGAACATCATAGATCTCATATGGCAAGTGCATTTTTTGCAAGCCCATTTGAAGATTCGGCAATATTGTCAATCGATGGATTCGGAGATTTTACATCCACAATGATAGGAATTGGGAGGGATAAGAAAATAGAGGTGCTTGATAGTGTTGTTTATCCACATTCTGTTGGAGTATTTTATACTGCATTTACTCAATATTTAGGCTTCGAGCATTATGGTGATGAGTATAAAGTTATGGGTTT
>ENA-OREN01002914-OREN01002914.1-marine-metagenome-genome-assembly--contig:-NODE-2914-length-16556-cov-7.075551_pt1 | contig 16556 bp, 14 predicted proteins | sample MGYA00248624_ERZ508555 | MGnify/ENA primary metagenome ERZ508555 (study PRJEB26222, sample SAMN06267773) | marine metagenome | isolation source: Saanich Inlet, British Columbia, Canada | place...
CTACACGACGCTCTTCCGATCTTCGGCGGGCCGTCAGAACCCAGCTTTGAAGCCTTCAGCTATACCGTTCCCGCTGCGCAATCGGGCAATGTGAAAAGCTTTGTCATCGCGGGCTCGGGCGAAGCATCGGAAAAGCCCGGCAATTATAACGAACGCATCATCCGGCTCGGCGAAACCTCAACCGACGCTTTGCGCGAAAAGGCCCAATATGTCCTTGGCGCTATGGAAGGACGCATGTCGGCGCTCGGCATGGGATGGGGTGATGTGACCACCAGCCAGGTTTATACGGTCCATGACCTGCATCCGTTTCTGGCGGACGAAATCATCACCCGGGGCGCGGCTCCGGGCGGCTTGACCTGGTATTATGCGCGCCCGCCAGTTGTCGGTCTCGAATATGAGATGGACGTGCGCAGCGTCCCCGTGGAACGCGTAATTTAACAGGAAGCTATAAAGTATGACTGCGTATCGGGCCGCCGACGCTGCGATAAATACATTGAACATCGATGGATTCGGTGCAATCTAAGCGTCATGAGAAAGTTTTCGGCGCGGCAGTTTATTGTCCTGATTCTCACCATCCTGCTTGGGATGGGGCCGATGCTGTCCGGCGCGCAGGCCGGCGCCCATGATGCAGGTCTCGCCATTGCCGCGGACATGGATGCTCCGGGATCCAGTGGCTGCGACGGGTGCGGCAACGGTGACAGCGCCTCGCAATGTGAGATTTGTGTGATTTCCTGTAACGCCGGATGCGTCCTGGGAATGCTTTCGCATACCGAAACACCTCCGGAAACGGCCATTTCATCTCGTTTTCATTCTGAATCTGTCGGAGTCCGCCAGAGATTGGTGAGACCCGATCCTTTCCCTCCCAGGTTTCGACCTTTCGCGTAAAGAACTGCGGGCCGTCGTTCAGGCCGCGCCGCAAACGCGACACCCTTTTCCGCTGCACATCACACATTGGATATCGACTTCAGCACTGGGGCAGGTGAACGGAAAAAAACTAGGCCGGAATCGTATTTTCGTGTCTTTACCAAAAACCTCTTGCAGGAAAATATTCATGATGCCTTTCAAATGGCTGAAAGACACGCCTTCATCAACCATCAATCCTTCTATCTGATGAAACATGGGCGTGTGCGAGACATCGGAGTCACAGCGATAAACTTTTCCCGGAGCAATGATGCGTAACGGCGGCTCGCGGTTTTCCATTGTGTGAATTTGAACCGGGGATGTGTGGGTGCGCAAAACAGTTTCGTCTTCAATATAGAACGTGTCTTGCATGTCCCTGGCCGGATGGTCTTTGGGAATATTCAGTGCTTCAAAATTATAATAATCGGTTTCAATTTCCGGCCCCTCTTCTACCTGGAACCCTAACCCGAAAAAAATGGAAGTGATTTCTTCCATGACTTGAGTGATGGGATGCAACGTTCCGGTCAGCTCTTTCCTTCCCGGTAAGGTTGTATCGAAAGTTTCGTCAGATTTTTTAGAGGATTTGGTACCGAGACAAGCGCCCTTGCTGTTTATTTTATTCTCAACATGTTGCTTGAGCAGGTTGATATCTTTTCCGAGCTGAGGCTTTTCTTCTGGCGAAGCATTGCGCAACTCCTTCATCAAAGCCGGGAGCTTGCCCTTCTTGCCCAGAAAATCTATTCGTATTTGTTCGAGTTGTTTGGGGTCGGAGGCAGACTCCAAGAGGCTATCGAAATCCTGCCGGAGTTTATTGATGATTTCAATCATTTGGATTTCCGACCAGCACCCCTTTGAAAAGGGGCGGTTTTAATGCCCGGTGCATTTTTCTAATATTAAGCGAGTTGCTCGCGGGCAGTCTGAGTCAGGGATTTAAAGGTTTCCTGATTATTAATGGCGAGGTCAGATAACATTTTTCGATCCACTTGGATGTCGGCTTTTTTCAAGCCATACATGAACTGACTGTAATTCATTCCTTCGGCTCTTACCGCAGCGTTTATGCGAGCAATCCAAAGTCGTCGAAATTCGCGCTTGCGATTTTTACGATCGCGGTAAGCATAACAAAGACCATGTTCAACAGCTTCTCGAGCTTTTCGGAATGCGGTGCTACGTACACTCCGATAGCCTTTGGCCATCTTTAATATTTTTTTTCGTCTTTTTCGGGATACAGTCCCGTTTACTGCACGTGGCATCTTAAAATTCTCCTGTTTTTATCATAACCACCCAGCTCTTCAAAAAAAGCTGCGCCCCTCGCTAGAGGGTTAGTAAGGTATTAATACTTTAATGCGTTTCGCATCGCTCTGCGCCATGATGCTGGATTTACGCAAATTTCTTTTTCGTTTTGTTGTTTTGGTCGTCAGAATATGGCTGGTGAAAGCACTATTTTTGCGAATTTTACCGCTGCCTGTTCGTTTAAACCTTTTGGCAGCCCCACTGTTTGATTTCATTTTTGGCATTGTTAACTCTCGTTATTTGGCACCACTGCTTCGGTGCTGGTTTCTTCCGATGTTTTTTCCGGCGCTGCCTGGGTTTCAGGGACATCCGTTTTTTCTTCAGCTTTATCTACTGCCGGCTTGGGGGTTTTTGAAGGACTCCCCTTTTTCGTCTTAAAAGATTTAGGGGCCAGTATCATAACCAGAGTACGGCCTTCCTGTTTTGCTGTTTGTTCAATAACAGCAATATCTTCTGTTTGCTCGGCAACCCGCTCTAAAACTTTCTGCCCGAACTCACGGTGAACAATTTCTCGTCCTTTAAAGAAAATAACAACTTTCGCTTTGTCGCCATTTTCAAGAAATCGTTGCACATGTTTCAATTTGAAATCGAAGTCATGTTGATCGGTGTTAGGCCGAAACTTAACTTCCTTAACATGAACAATTTTCTGATTCTTTTTAGCCTCGTGGGCCTTTTTGCTGGCCTTGTACTTATGCTTACCGTAATCCATGATACGGCAAACCGGCGGATTGGAATTAGCGGCTACCTCTACGAGATCCATATCCCGATCCTCCGCCATACTGAGGGCTTCTTCAGTAGGTATGGTGCCCAAGTGTTCCCCATCGTCTCCGATGACAGACACTTCCTTTACCCGGATCATTTTATTAATGCGCTGTTTCTTGTTAATTTAAAACTTCCCTATCAAAAAAATATTTATCAATCGGCTGAATCAATCGTCCGATTCTTTACGGCTTCATTGACTTCATCCAAAAATGTCTTTAAATCAAGAGTTCGCGTTTCCTTCGAACGCCGCCTGCGAACACCTAAAGTGGAAGATTCCACCTCTTTATCCCCTAAAACAATCATATAAGGGATCTTCTGTAATTGGGCCTCGCGTATTTTGAACCCAATCTTCTCATTTCGCAAGTCTTTTTCTACGCGAACACCTGATTCTTCAAGTTGTTGGGCTATTTTATCGGCATAATCGGCATGATTATCAGTGATTGGCAGCAAAATTACCTGAACTGGCGCCAACCATAACGGGAATGCCCCCGCATAATGCTCAATTAAACAACCAAAAAATCGCTCCAACGAGCCCATTAGAGCCCGATGCAACATAATCGGTTGATGGCGTTGACCATCTTCCTCAATATAGCTGATATCAAACTTTTCGGGAAGGTTAAAATCCACCTGCACTGTCGAAACCTGCCAATAACGGTTGAGACTGTCTTTTATTTTAATATCGATCTTGGGACCATAAAAAACACCTTCGCCGGGGTCCACTTCAAAATCCAGTTTCTTGTTGTTCAATGCCGTTTCCAAAGCTTTCGTTGCAGACTCCCAGCCTTCATCCGATCCAACATATTTTTCCGGACGCGTACTCAAATAAATTTTGTACTCGTGAAATCCAAACGACTGCAAAATAAAAACGATGAGGTCGAGAACCTTGGTGATCTCTTCTTCAATCTGCGAAGGGCGACAGAAAAGATGCGCGTCATCCTGCGTGAATCCGCGTACTCGCAACAGTCCGTGCAAAACACCCGAACGTTCGTAACGGTAAACGGTGCCGAGTTCTCCAAAGCGAACAGGCAAGTCGCGGTAACTTCTTAACTTGGTTTTGTATATTTGAATATGGAAAGGACAGTTCATCGGCTTCATGACATATTCCCGTCCTTCAATATCCATATTAGAGAACATGTTGTCCTTATAGAATTCCGTGTGGCCGCTGGTTTTCCATAAATCTATTTTCGCCGCATGAGGACTGATAACCATCTCATAGCCATGCTTGAAATGCTCTTTCTTCCAGAACTCTTCCATCAAGTGACGAATGCGCGCGCCCTTGGGATGCCAGAGAATGAGTCCCGGCCCAATATCATCCGAAACAGAAAACAGGTCGAGCTCTTTTCCAAGTTTACGATGATCGCGTTTCTTCGCTTCTTCCAGACGTTTCAGGTAAAGCCGCAATTCCTTTTCTGTGTTCCAGGCTGTTCCGTAAATGCGTTGCAGAACAGGGTTGCGCTCATCCCCACGCCAGTAGGCGGATGAAGTGTGTAGCAACTTGAATGCTTTTATTTTCTTGGTCGACTCGACATGCGGTCCGCCGCAAAGGTCACCCCATTCGCCTTGTGTATAAAGCGAAATCGGTTCGTTGGGGTCGATCCCTTCAATGATCTCGACTTTGAATGTCTCGCCCATATCGCCGAATTTTTTTATCGCCTCTTCACGGGAAATTTCACTGCGCACAATCGGAATATCTGCGGCGGCAAGTTCTTTCATACGCTTTTCGATTTTTTCCAAGTCTTCAGGAATAAAAGCCTCTTTGCGAGAAAAGTCGTAGAAGAATCCGTCTTCAATTACGGGACCAATAGTGACCTGCGTTCCAGGAAAAAGTTCTTGAACCGCCTGCGCCATCAAATGCGCGCAACTGTGACGAACGGTTTCGAGTTCGCTGGGATTTTCGTTAGGAATCATTAATTATTTAATTAATTTTTCTGGTTCTTTAATATTCCTCCCCTTTCATGAGGGGAGGAGAGGAGACAATAATATTATGATAAATGAAAAGGCATCATACACATCGGCATGATGCCAGTTTTAAATCTAATAAACCTTTGAAAAAATTAGGCACGGGCGGTTTCGAACCGCCGACCCCTTGCATGTCAAGCAAGTACTCTACCCCTGAGCTACGCGCCTGAAAAATCAGATGGTTGCTATTCTAAATCGGGAAGTCAATTTGGTCAACCCCGGCAAAAAATTTTGGTCAATAAAATACCCCCTACCCTCTGGGCAGGGGGTAAATGATTTGAATATATGCTTTTATTGCGCTTTTGTATAAATCTCGCCGCCTTTTTCTTTGAAGGATTCGGACATTTCTTTCATGCCTTCATCGAGGGCTTGTTTGTCTTCGAGGCCTTTTTGCTCAGCGTAATCGCGAACGTCTTGTGTGATTTTCATTGAGCAGAAATGCGGTCCGCACATGGAACAGAAATGTGCTACTTTCGCGGAGTCTTTTGGTAATGTTTCATCGTGGAACTCCAACGCTTTTTCGGGATCGAGTGAGAGGTTGAACTGATCTTCCCACCTGAACTCGAAGCGGGCTTTGCTCAGTGCATCGTCGCGCACTCTTGCGCCGGGGTGGCCTTTGGCCAAATCTGCTGCGTGTGCCGCGATTTTGTATGTGATAACGCCTTCTTTAACGTCTTGCCGATTGGGCAGACCGAGATGTTCTTTCGGCGTAACGTAGCAGAGCATTGCCGTTCCGTACCAACCGATCATGGCGGCACCGATGCCACTGGTGATATGGTCGTAACCAGGTGCGATGTCGGTGGTCAATGGCCCTAATGTGTAGAAAGGCGCTTCGCCACACGCTTTCAACTGCTTCTCCATATTTTCTTTAATCATGTGCATGGGAACGTGACCCGGACCTTCGATCATGGTCTGGACTTCGTGCTTCCACGCGATCTGTGTCAGTTCGCCGAGAGTTTCCAATTCAGAAAACTGGGCTTCGTCATTTGCGTCGGCTGTCGAGCCGGGTCGAAGTCCGTCACCCAATGAAAAGGCAACGTCGTATGTTTTCATGATTTCGCAGATTTCTTCAAAGTGGGTGTAGAGAAAGTTTTCTTTATGATGCGAGAGACACCACTTGGCGAGAATCGCGCCACCACGAGAAACGATGCCGGTCACGCGTTTTGCTGTCATCGGTACATAACGCAACAACACGCCTGCGTGGATGGTGAAATAGTCCACACCCTGCTCGGCTTGCTCGATCAAGGTGTCGCGATAAATTTCCCATGTCAGGTCTTCGATTACGCCATTGACTTTTTCAAGCGCCTGATAGATTGGCACGGTGCCGATGGGCACAGGTGAGTTTCTCAATATCCATTCGCGTGTGGTGTGAATGTTTTTCCCGGTCGAAAGATCCATAACATTGTCGGCACCACAGCGTGATGACCAAACCATTTTTTCGACTTCCTCTTCTATAGACGAAGAAACCGCCGAGTTACCAATATTGGCGTTGATCTTCACGAGAAAGTTTCTTCCGATGATCATCGGCTCGGACTCCGGATGATTGATGTTGTTCGGAATAATGGCTCTACCTCTAGCGACTTCATCGCGAACGAATTCGGGAGTGATCTCCTGCTGAAGGTTGGCCCCAAAAGAGTTGCCGGTTAAGCGCTCTTCACGTTCGTTATTTTCCATCCATTGTTTGCGTTTCTGAGTTTCGCGGATGGCGATGAATTCCATCTCCGGTGTGATGATTCCTTTTTTTGCGTAATGCATTTGAGATACATTTTGTCCTGGCTTTGCTCGCAGAACTTTATCGCGCGTTTTAGGGAACCGTTCGGTGTTGGGGTTTTCGCCTTCGCGATAGCCATCGTCTTTCGGCTCGATTTGTCGACCGTCATAAAATTCCACATCGCCGCGCCCTTCGATCCATGGCAGGCGGATGGGTTCCAGCCCTTCTCGAATATCGATTTTCGCATCGGGATCTGTATAGGGCCCGGAAGTATCGTAAACAATCAACGAGCTTTCATCGTTTTGGTGTCCGTTGCCATTTCCATTGCCGTTACCATTTTCCGTTACGGTTGTGGATGGCGAGAGAGAAATTTCGCGGAACGGCACTTTAATATCTGGATGAAGGGTTCCTGAAACATAAACCTTTTTAGATTTAGGAGAAATCGGATCGGTAGAGATATTTACCTTTTCATCGGTAGCTCCATGCCGATTTCCATTCCCATTACCGTTAGGTGTTGTCATGATGTTACTCCTCGAAAGTGATTCATATATTCGTATGCCTTTTGTTTTATATCTTTTGAGTCCCAGATTCCTGAAATGACGGCGACTCCATGAGCGCCTTGTTCCAGAACTTCGGGAACGCGGTTTAGTTTAATTCCCCCTAAAGCCAGCACCGGAAGGTGAACCGACTTTACAATTTCTCCCAGCTTTTCGGGTCCTTGCGGTGGACCAAAATGTATTTTCGACGGCGTTTCATAAATCGGACTGAACGTAATGAAATCGGCCCCTTCCGCTTCCGCAAGAAGTGCGCCTTCTTTAGCATGGGTCGAAACCCCTACAATAAGGTTCGGAAACTTATCTTTAATTTCACCTGCCGGTACGCTGGTCTCGGTGAGCTGAACCCCATCTGCACCGGCAATTTCAGCAATGTCGGCGCGATCGTTTATGAAAAGTTTTGCGTCATACTTTTCTATGATTGGCTTAATCTCAAGAGCCTGTGCATACAACTCTTTCGGGCTCAGATCTTTTTCCCTCAGTTGAATCGCCCGGACACCCCCTTGCAAAGCCTTCTCGACTTGCTCGGTGATTGGCTCTTCCTGATGATGATGAAAATCAGAAATTAGATAGACATACAAAAAATCAAGATCGTTGTTTTTTGATGTTTTCATTTCAAACCCTTCGGGTTTTTTAATTTTTAAATCCTACCCGAGTATAACCCCCGCTTCTCAGAGGAAATTTTTTATAGGTCAATCAAGCCATCCATCGGACTGCTAGCCGAGGCATAAAGTTTTTTCGGTATTCTTCCTGCTTCGTAAGCCATGCGCCCGCACTCCACTGCCATTTTCATAGCCATGGACATTTTCAAAGGATCTTTTGCACCGGCGATGGCGGTGTTCATCAAAATTCCTGCGACACCCAGTTCCATTGCGCGGCTGGCATCGGAAGCAGTGCCAACACCCGCATCAATGATGACGGGACATTTAACGGCCTGCAGAATCAGTTTAATATTGTATGGGTTTCGTATTCCCAATCCCGATCCGATGGGGGCCGCCAAGGGCATTACCGCAGAGCACCCTATATCTTCCAATTTCTTACAGAGAACAACATCATCGGTGCAGTAGGGTAAAACGTGAAATCCGTCTTTGATTAAAAGTTTCGAAGCTTCCAGAGTTGCCTCGTTATCGGGGAACAGAGTTTTCTCATCCCCAATCACTTCTACTTTAACGATGTTGCCGAGACCCGCTTCTCGTGCAAGCTCGCAGGTCATCACCGCGTCCTTGACCGAATAACAACCTGCGGTGTTGGGAAGAAACGTGTATTTTTTCGGATCAAGATGATTGAGAATGGAGTCTTTATTTTTATCCAGCTCAATCCGGCGGACGGCGAGGGTAACCATTTCTGCTCCGGAAATTTCTATGGCCTGCCGCGCTTCATCGAAGTCTTTGTATTTTCCTGTGCCAACAATCAATCTGGAACGGAAAGTTTTATCCCCTATCTTCATAAATTCTTTACTCATATTTTTCGATACTCTCCAAACGATAAATTATTGATTAAATGCCGCCACCGACCGCATGCACAATTTCGACCTTATCATTATCTTTTATGGCGGTTGAATCGTATTTTGATCGCGGAACCACTTGCTGGTTCAACGCTATTGCAAAATTAGGTGCCTGAATATCCAACTCCTTTACAAGATCAGCCAGATTCTGGCTTTCCTTGACCTCTCGTTTATCTCCATTGATGGTCAATTCCACAAAAAATTCTCCTGAAAAAAACAAAAGGCCGGTATGTCAAACATTTGAAAAACTGCCCCCAATAAAACTCAAACTAGTGAAAACAGAGGGCATAAAAAAAGCCGCACCTCAACAAAGGAAATGCAGCGTATCTTTTCAGATGGCTTCACTTCCCTTCGCTGGTATAACCCAGATCAGGTTCAAAGGGTCGTCCGGATAAGGACTCTCAGTTTAAAAACGCCCCCAGTGATCATGTTAAGGTAAGATTATTTCATATTTAACACAAGTCAAGTTTTATTGACGGGAAAATAAAAAAGAGTACTATTCACCTATGAAGAAACTTCTGCTGTGGCATTTATTATTAGGGATTTTTATGATCGGGGCTTGCGCTACGGTTCCCAGAACCATAAACCCCTATTTTGAAATGCCGCCAGACCACCTTCTTCAAGCCGAACGAGAATTATTTTCTCTGGCACTGCAACAACAGAAAAACAACAAACTGGAATCTTCGATTGACCTCTGGAAACGCTTTCTGGCTAACAACCCCAGGTCATTTCGAGGTTATAACAATCTGGGCATGGCTCATTATACCAACGACCAGTTATCCCCTGCGATTTCCGCTTTTGAAACCGGATTGGCCCTCGAAACCTTTGACCACAAAATCAAGGACAATTTAAAGAGAACACTCAAGTTTCAAGTAACTCTACTTCGCGAGAATAAAAATTATGATGCGGCTATCCATTTTTTAAAACGCATCGGCGAACTTTCCGAAGAACCCGAAATAGAAAAGGTTGCATTGGAAATTGAAACGATGGAAGACCGCATTTTCGAACAGGTAAAGCGATCCAACACTCTGGAAGATTATGAAGTTTTTCTAGCCCGATACCCCAACAGCCCCAAAAACTCTGATGACGCACGCCGCCAGATCGCTATTATGCGGCCACAAGCAGCAGGAGAAATGCCCACAATGGCAATGGCAGATGACGACCCATCTTCATCTCCTGATATGGGATTAAATCCTTTTGTTCCCGAGTCGATGGAAATGCCGAAATCATCTATGCCGGACGCAGTAATCAGCGAAGAAACCATCGAAATTGTTGCTGCGGAAAAACCAAGATCCGAAGAAATGCAAAAAGAAGATGAGTTCCCTGAAGGCGAGCCTATGTTAGATCCAGAACCCGACATTATGGATGAGCCGCCTGCTAAAAAAATGAAAATGTCTGAGGAAAAATTTACAATAAAAAAAACGCCTGTCAAGGCGACCGCGGTCAAACCGATTAAAAAAGTAAAAATCACTACCAAAACAAAACCACTGAACGTTCGAGCCGACCCTTCCAGCAAAGCCGAGGTAGTTGCTCAATTACCCACGGAAACCATAATACCCATGTTTCAAGAAACCGGGCAATGGTATCAGATCGAGTATTTGCCCGGTAAAAAGGGATGGATATCTAAAAAATATTCAAAACGGGTCAACTGATATTTTTTCTCTGATCCCCTTCAAAATCTTAAACTCAAAATATTGAAGATTTAGTTTGAGTGGTCAAATACTCAAGGATTTTCATTCCTTTATAAGAGTTTCCCTTTTTATTTAATCTAGGGCTCCACACAGCGATACTAAACTCACCTGGGTGAATGGCAATGATCCCACCTCCCACGCCACTTTTTCCCGGCAAGCCAACTTTGAAAGCGAATTCTCCCGCTTCGTCATAAAAACCACATAATTGCATGATCGCATTTATCCGTTTCGATTTACTCGCGCTGACCACTTCAATATTCGTAGCGGGATGAATTCCATTCGATGCCAGATATAAAAATACCTGAGATAATTGTTTGCAGGACATTTCGATAGAACACAGGTGGTAATAAAAATCCAATACAGATTCAATTTTATTTTTAATATTTCCAAAAGACTTCATTAAATTTATCAAGGCCGCGTTTCTAAAACCGGTTTGTTTTTCTGATTCAAAAACTTTAAAAGAGTAATCTATATTCGGGTCTCCAGAAATATTTCTTAAAAATTCAATAAACTCTTCTCTCGGGTTTTTAAGACGACTGACCAAAATATCGCAAAGAACCAAAGCCCCTGCATTGATTAGAGGATTGCGAGGGATACCTTTTTCATACTCTAGTTGAATCATCGAATTAAAAGATGTTCCAGAAGGCTCAACTCCAATTCTTTCCCATAATTTGCTGTCATCTAATTTGAAAGCCAGTGTCAGAGCGAGGACTTTTGAAATACTTTGAATAGAAAATTTTTCATCGGAATCTCCCAAACTGTAATTTTTGTTATTTACAGTAATAAGATTAATTCCAAGTTTATTCGGGTCAACATTCTTTAGCTCTGGAATATAAGAAGCCACTTTGCCTTTATCTTCGAGGTTTTTTAATTCATCGGGGACTCCAGATAATATTTTTTTATAATTCATTACTTTTTCTTTTATCCTGATTGATAATTTTTGAAATAAAAAACGGGATTGGCAAATGAAATCAGTTACACTAAAAAGTTTTTCAATCTATTACTAGTTTAAATACTTATCAAGAAAAGTTGTAATCATTTTGTCTTGACGCTTATATAAAAATTTGTAATATATCCTTTAATATTTCGATTTATTAATAAACCTACTAGAAAAGATTATGACCCCAATTTCAATGGAAGAACTGAACCCGCTGATCCAGAGTGAATGGGAATATCTGGAATCTAAAAATGGCGAATGGAGCCTGCTAGAAGGTGAACAGGATATGGAAGTTTTGGAACATGTGTTGCGTTGCATTCTGCATATGGATCTTACAGATAAAAAACCCCAAGAATTTAGAGAATGTGTGAAAGTGCAAAATCCGGATGGCGGCTGGTCGAAAGAATCGCACACTCAAAAAACATCTATGTGGATCACTACTTTTGTTGGACTGAAATTATGCCGTGGGAATATGACTCTGAAGGACCCGGAAATTCAGACCACCGTCGACAAAACTCTGGAATATGTTTTATCCATGCAGGAAGAGGACGGACATTGGACCGATGATGAATGGTCGCATTTGGACACAACTTGTTCGGTTACCTGCTTTCTCACTATCTATCAGGTTACGCAGGATAAAAAAAACGACGCGCGTATCAACAAAGCGCGAATCCGTGGGTTCGAATACATTTCCAATTGGCAAAAAGATTCTGGACTATGGAAAGATGATACCTTCCATCCCGCTGGGATAGAAACTACCGCACACTTGATGCAATACACTCTTGTGCCTGCTTATTTTATGGACGGCATCGAGTTTGCCAAGAAAATGTGCCTCGAAGCCGCCGACTCTTTGATAGCAGAACAAGCTGAAAACGGTAGCTGGGATAATGAAAACACCGATCACACGATGGATGCCTGCAGAAACTTGATGCTGGTCTCCGATACGTTTAAAACCAAAGAAAAGTATACGCCGATTATTGAAAAAGGAGTTCGATGGTTGATCGATATTAAAAACGGTCAAGGCTGGGGAGATTTCCCAGATGAACCCAGCAACGTTGAACGTACCGCCGATGGCCTCGACACGTTGCTGAAATTCAGAAGATATCGCAGCGATGCACCCATGGCCCACTTCTGGGCATTCACCAAATAACCGGCATAACTGTCGGTGGCAACGGGTCTATACTATTTTTTTGATCGCAATGTTTTCTACTTCTAGAAAATTTTTATCCTCTCACTAATCCCTAATAATTAAACTCAACAGGTCTAACTTGGAAGCAATAATTTTACTCGCAGGTTACGGTTCGCGGTTAGACAGGCAGGACTTACCGCATAAATCGCTTTTGCCTTTTGGTGAAGAAACCTTACTTTCCCGGCATTTAAAATGTCTGCAAAATCTTGGCATCCAAAAGGTCCACCTGATTATTGGGCATAACGGTGAAGCTGTTAAAAATTATGCGCTGGAATTAAACCTGCAACTTTCTCTCCACTTTATTGACAACCCCGTTTACCTCACTACAGGCAACACTCTTTCGATGGTGATGGGTCTTCGCCACTGCGAGGGCGAAACATTGATCCTCGATGGCGATGTGCTCTATCCACCTAAAGCATTGACGAACTATGTAGAAAACGCACAGCGTTCATCGTTTGCACTGATCCCCGCAGAAATTGAAGACGCAGAATGTGCCAAGGTATTGTTGACCCCTTCAGGAACCATTCATGCTTTCATCACCAAGCGCGCATTGACTAAAGACGAGAGATTAGGTTTCGGGTTTGGCGGCGAAGCTATCGGGTTCTTCATGCTATCCAAAGAAGATGTTCCACGCTTTGTAAAATTATATGAAAAAAGGGAAGAAGATTTTCGTCCCGTTCTCTGGGAAATTCCTTTTACCGAGTTTGCTGTGAACACGACACTACACCCATGGCAAGTCACCGAAAAAGGTTGTTTTGAAATAGATACCCAGGAGGATTATTCCGCAGCGTTGAGCCAGTTTCAGACCCACCCCGACCTCTACAAGCTATAAATCCACACCCGATTAAAATAGTTATCGTTTAGCTGGTGAAAAAAGTTTCATGTATAAGTTTTTATACCCTGATTAAAACTATTTCATACTTCCATCCAATTCATAATTTTTTAGAATCAATTTTTTCCGCTTCTTAAATATTTTATTTTTGATTTCAAATAGGGTCATAAAATGCCCGATAAGTTTAATTTTCAAAGAGACTGAAAGTTTCGGGTTTGAATTGGTATCTATATTGCTAATTAAATATTGCTCTGGAAAAAAATATTATACGGTTGTCGCTCAAAAAAGGGCACAGCCTCCATGAGCGGGATTTAATCGCATATTCTGGTGAAAATTATGAGTGGTATCAATGAGATGGTGGAATTTTTTTGCGCAAAAGGTTTTTATAATTTCTTTCGGACAAATCGGTTTGATATTTTCGCTATGTTTCTTTTGTCTGTATACCGGAAAATATAAAACCGGATTACTTCTATCCTATTTTTCTATTTTCTATTGGGGTTTTGTTTCTAATCGAGGGCATTGGCTGGAGCTGTTTGGAGATAATGGGACAGGACTCGTGCTTTATTTTTTTAGTGCAGCTGCAATTGCAATGATGGGTGTGATCAGCATCTTTCAAGAGCATCAATGAAATACCTTTGTAAAATCGACGTATTCCTGTGTACAGTTATAGGCACTTCTCCCAATTTTTCAGGATTTTCTGCTAATTTATTAGAAAGTTTCGCCGTAACGTTTTATATAGCCTTATAGAGATTTTTAAAAATGCTGTTTCTCGATGAAATCAGAAAAGTCTCAAAAGAAACGCCTGTTCCTAGAGACTCAAAAAACCGACCCAAAAAGGTTTTTAAAAAAAAGCGGCGATCTTCAACCGATGAAGAAAAGCGTAACAATCCTGCTAAACAATTTTTCGGCAGAATCTGCAGAATAGACGAGCAGGTGTAGTTAGCTCCACCGTAATCCAAAAGCTATTTTAAAAAATATCCATCCTTCAAACTTTTTGGATTATCCACTTCTATATTATTCATCCTTATAATCTGGAGAGTTTTGAACGGTCGAATTAAGCAAAGCTTCCGGTGTTGGGTAAGGAGTGGAAATTAAAATAAACTGGTAAGAAAATAGTTTGGGTAATATTTTTATTAAAAAACCATTTACCATGAGTAAAAATTTACTTAAAGGGTTCAAACCTATTGCAAGCGGAAAGGGCCCGGGTAAACCTTTGTGTTGTATTATTTTAAATCCAGCCTGATCTAAAAGTCGTATAATAGTTTTAAAAGTGAAAAGCCTTCTGTGTCCCAAATCTAAAATACCCCTGACTCCATAACTAAACCTTCCCATTAATAGCTGAAGACGCATCATTAAAAAACCAATATTGGGAACGGATATTATGAACTTGGGAGTTTTACCATTAGCTTTCACCCTTAAATGATATATAAACTTTTCTGGCTCTGCCAAATGTTCCAGCACATCCAGTAAAAGGACATAATCGAATCTTTCAATATCAATTGGAGGGTTGGGAATATTTAAATCCATTTTGGTAAAATATTTTATCGTTTTCGCTTCTTTTGGATCTTCCACATCTATTGATTCTACATGGCAATTCTTTTTTCTGAGCTCTTGTCCTACTAGCGAATCTCCGCACCCAATATCTAATACTTTTGATCCGGGTGGGACATTGTCTATTGCAAATTGGTGAGAAGAGAGAAAACCTACTTTCAAGGCGTATTTTGAATTGCCTTCCACAACATCGTATTTTCTTTCATAAAACAGAGAGATTTTGTGAAAAATTGGAGCAAATGTGGCGAGGACCACATTCCAGGCATACTTCACACCCTTATTGGAAGAAGTTTCTCTGTTGTATGAAACTGGAATAGGAAGTTCTTTAATGCAGAGTTTTTTTAACAAAAACTGAATAAATATTTCTGTGTCAAAATGATAATCATTTGTGTTGAGTTGATAGGGAATAGTTGCGATTGCCTGCACACGGTAAACTCTGTAGCTTGAATGCAAATCTGAAAATTGGGTTTTCAATAAAATATTTTGAAACCCTGTCAGCACTTTGACTCCCAGGAAACGTAAAACAGGCATTCCATTTTTGACAGCTCCTAAAGCTGATGTAATCCGGGAGCCTAGCAACATATCGACATTCGAGCCCTCGAATGTATCCATCAAGGTTTCAATATGTTCAAGCGAATATTTTCCATCTGGTGGAAATACCACAAGAATATCGAAATGGTTTTTTATCGCGTAATGCAATCCAATTTTTTGATTGCCCCCATACCCCTGACTTTCCGGATTTCTCAATATATTAATATTTAAGTGATTGAGTTCCTCTTTATAAGCCAAGGCTGTATTAAAAGTTTCATCATGGGAACAATCATCCAATATTAATATTTCATAATTCAGCTGTAAAATGTCTGAAGGCAGAGCTGATAAAACTTCCTGAAGAGTTTTCTCCGCATTGTATGTCGGAAAAAATATTAATATTTTGTTTTGATTTTTAAGGGTCATTTAATATAAGGAAAAACATTCTAATGAATCAATTTATATTTTTTTCAAGCTTTCAATCTGTTCTTTATCCGCTTGGATATCCCAAAAAATATAATGAGGACCAAATATTTCCTTTTTTTATATAATATGATTTTCGTCTAGGAATTTACGGTACCGATTATTCTTGAAGGTTTCATTTCTTCCAGCCTATTGTTTTTTAGCAACATGGGAAAATGTATATAAATCGGCCTATAAAAATCCAAGTCTGCGGCGGAATTTATACTATTTACAATTATTGCAAAATTATCCGGGCTAATCGGTTTTACTTTGCTCAACTTCCCCCATGTTAGTTGGAGAACGAACAATAATAAGGAGCCTAGACCTATGATCAGCTAGCTTAATTAAGAATAGGTTTATTGAAACGACTACTAATTAGGTAGAAAAATACGCAACCTTTGATAATTTTACTGATTTTTGTATTTTGGCGTAAAAATATTTTTTAATGACGACCCTAGATCCGCCTTGGGATTTTGTTCGAATGAATAAGCCTTTAACGTCGTCCACAAATCTTCAATATGAGAATCATTTCCCCTAAAATCCCAAAAAATGGTATACGAACCCATTCTATTTTTTTTAAACTGGATATCTTTTTTTTCAAGAAAAGCGCTATATGAAATGGTACTAGGTGATTCGCCTAGAACTTTTTGTTTAATCTTCCGAACTAAATATCTATCTTCGTAATG
>ENA-OREN01002916-OREN01002916.1-marine-metagenome-genome-assembly--contig:-NODE-2916-length-16553-cov-11.914603_pt1 | contig 16553 bp, 21 predicted proteins | sample MGYA00248624_ERZ508555 | MGnify/ENA primary metagenome ERZ508555 (study PRJEB26222, sample SAMN06267773) | marine metagenome | isolation source: Saanich Inlet, British Columbia, Canada | place...
GTTGCTACAGCAGTCTTAGTGATTGTACCGTTGACTTGAAGACCGTTGTTGTTTACTGAGCGGTCTGCGTCTGCTAGGCGTATACTTACGTTGTCTACACCTGTTGTTGTTGAGGCGCTATCACAAGTAAAAGATACATAAGTTGTAGTAGCCTCTGCGGTAAATACTCTACTAAAGGTACTACCTGCGGGGTTGTTACTTGAGAATACACCTGTAGGTGCTGCCAAACTATTTCCTACGGCAATCGCTGTCCCTGTACCAGAAGACGTAACCGTAATAAGGTATTTTTTACCAATAACTGTCGTTATAGCTTGATATGGTTCACCATAACCGAAACCATTAGGTGCCCTGACTACATTCATATACCCGCCAGCGTTCCAACTAAACGTAGTGGTCGAACCTAGTGTAGTGTTACCACTCCACCCAGTAGTATCAGTATCAAACGTACCATTAGTAACCAACTCAGTACCAACTACATTAGTAGTATCAGTATCAGATAGCCAAGCACCTTTAATATAACCAGTCATATATCCGCTGTTGTAGTCGGAGGTGATGTAGGCAACCATTGATTTAGTGGGAGAACCTGCAATAGAGTCTAAGAGGCTTAACTGTGTATTAAAGCCTAAAGCAACCTCATCTTTAGCGTGTTCTAAGTCAGCAAGTATTGCTGATCCGCGAGAAATATTTACACCAGTGTCTAAGTAAGTATAACTTGTAGCACCGCTGTAAGAGAGCGCCTGAGCAACATCTGCACTTGGTATATTCTCAAATATATTTAAATAAGCCGCGCCACCATCGTAGGCTTGGACTAGTGTCAGTCTATTATCTTTATCAAAGGCTACATGCTCTGGATCATAACCACCGCCTGCCGCAGTACTTGATACAATATCAACAACAGTCCCATCATCCTTAATAACACTCACACCACCCTCAGTAGCTACTGCAATAGTAGGTATAGGTAGTCCAGTTGTAGAGTCTATAGGAGCATTAGGTAGGACTGTCATTGCTATGTCGTTGACGCTATGATTAACAATAGGATTGCCAAGACCAGAGGTGGAATAACCTAATGAGTTTCTATCTAAAATACTTCCTTTATGTTTGTAACTACTATTTGCACTATAGTGTTTAGCTGTATCATTAATGAAACTAACCAAGTTAATACCATCAGAGGCAACAGAAGAAGATGCCCCCCCTTTAACTGCGCCAATTATTCCATTAAGTGCAGATACATTCCTAACCGTACCACCTGAGCCTACACTAAGCATTAAGACTGAGCTATATGAGGTGGCATTAAACACCATCCACATATCTAAGTCAGGTGTATCACCATCATAGATAGTAACCTTATTACTCTCTGCCACAATCACAGCAACACTAGGGAACTCTTTACGAGAACCACGAGTGCTGGTGTTTAAAGTTTCATTGTACCAAGAGGTAGCCTGTGTGCGTTTTCTCCAAGCACCACCATCTGAGTCATTCGAGGTATCATAAATGAATACATCTACTGCGTTACCTGTGATGGCTGCTGTGTTGTTATAAGCCTCTAAGCTTACGTCATTCAGTGTGCCTAAGTCTGCTAATGTTATAGAACCATCTACAATCTTAGAAGCGTCAATACTGTTAGCAGGAATATCATCTGCTGTTACTGGTACAGCGCTCGGGGTTCTACCTAAATATGGCATATTATTCTCCTAAGATTAAGTGATTTCCATAATTGATAACGCTGCATCTAATGCAGAAGCTGTATTACTCTGCACCTTCACAATGTCTCCTGCTTGAAGCACAATCTTGTTACCAGACATAATCTCTACCGCTGAACCTGATGGTAATGGAATGTCTTTAATGAAGTACACAGAGGTGTTAGTTTCAACATCAACAGTAGTACTCACAATTTGAGCACTAGCGTTAACTGAAGAACCTAAGATATTAGCCACTGTTAATCCGATGATTACTGTAGTTGTGCTTGCAGGTACTGTGTAGACTGCTACAAGCGATGTGCCTATCGTGGTCTTTGTTTTTAGTTTGAATGTATTTGTTGCCATTTATTTCTCCTATCCTAAGGCTATTGCCATTGCTACTGCCTCACCCACTGCATCGTATGCCGAGTGCGTGTGTGAGGTATCTGATTTCAATGCTAAAGCATCAAATACACCGTCTGATGATACTGAATTAGATGTGTTTCCGTTAGTTGGTGAAGCATCTAATGTTCTATTAACTTGAGCCCCATCAGCAACATTTAGGATTGTCCTAGTAGTTGCTGCTGATAAGACCTCTGGAACACCAGCACTTGCTGTATCTCTACCAATAAAACTATCAGTAGCTATGTTAGCCATCTTAGCTAATGTAACTGCACTGTTAGTAATAGTTGTTGCACCGTCACCTGAAGATGTTACATCCCCTGAGTGATTAGGATGAGTATAAACTGTATCTGTATAGTTATCAGCGTGAACATTATTAGACCCTTGGTCTGTTGTCCAATCTAAATGCTCATTAGCCACAAAGCCAGTTAAGGTATCGTGGTTAAGAGTTACAACACCTGTAGCACCATCAACACTTGTTACAGCATCAGTTGGAGTTTCAAGTAAAGTAAAGTCTGCCATTGTTCCAGCAGAACCTGAGTTCTTAACATAAGTCTTCTTCTCATCGGTTCTAACTACTACATCACCTTCTTGTGCTGTAAGAGCCAACATAAGCACTTGGCTCGCTGCTGTTTGAACTGTGGTTAAAGCTATTGAGCTAGCTGAGATAACATTACTAGCAGAGATGTTAACACCCGTGCCACCTGTGTAAGTTACAATCTCAGCCCAAGAAGTACCATTGTATCGGTACATCTTATTATCAGTTGTATTGAAGTATAAATCACCTTCATCTAATGAGGTTGTTGGGGCTGTTGTTGAAACTCTATATCTATCTGCAAATGAATTTATACCTGTGATATTACTAGCACAAGTGTCCATTGCAGTTACATTAGCTGAAGTGCCTAGTGTGTTCATATCAGAAACAACATCTGCTGTTCCTAGTGTGTTCATATCTAGAACTACATCTGCTGTTCCCAATGTATTCATATCTTGGACAACATCTGCCGTTCCAAGAGTATTTAGGTCTTGGACAACATCTGCCGTTCCTAGTATAGCCATATCAGCTACTATATCTGCGGTTCCTAAGATAGCCATATCAGCTACAGCATCAGCTGTTCCTAATCTACCAATCTCAGTATCCTTTCCAGCTACTGTAGTTACATCAGAACTAATACCAGCTACTGTAGTTACATTAGCGGCTACTCCTGCTACTGTGGAAATATTGGAAACTACACCTGAAGCTCCAAGAGTAGCCATATTAGTAACATTACCTGATGTAGCTAATAAGTTCATATCAGTTACAACATCAGCAGTACCTAAGGTGTTAAGGTCTGATACAACATCTGCTGTTCCTAGTGTGTTCATATCTAGAACTACATCAGCAGTACCTAAGATAGCCATATCAGCGACTATATCTGTTGTTCCTAAGATAGCCATATCAGCTACCGCGTCTGCAGTACCTAAACGACCTACCTCGGTAGCTTTACCTGCTACTGCAGTCACATCACTTGAGATGCCAGCGACTGTTGTTACGTTTGCTGATATGCCTGCTACTGTGGTTACATTAGCTGCAATACCAGAAACGGTATTAATCTTTGTTTGGTCTGATGTTGTTGGTGTAGTACGATTCCAGGTTGTTCCCCCTAAATCGTAAACCATCATAGTGTTGGTTGTTGTATCAAAGTACAACGCACCATCTACTAAAGCATCCCCGTCATTATCTAATGTAGGTCCTGATGCTTTAACACCAAGATACCTATCATCGAATGAATCATAAGAAGCTGCTGCATTAGTCTCGCTTATCGCTGCTGCAGCTTCACTAGCTGCTGCCGCTGTTTCACTAGCCGATGCCGCTGCTGCTGAGTTATCAATAGCAATCGTATCACCTGCGTTACCATCATAAAATGAATTTCTAGGCATAGTTTCTCCTATAAGCCATCAGCGTCAAACATCTGCGAAAATACTCCACCTTGAAGTTCTGCTGTCTTAGCTTTATTGTTTAATGTACCAATCTTATCTACAAACATCTGGTAGTATCTCATCTCATCTTCGGCATTGCCCAAGAAAGAAGAACCTATCGCCAGTGCTGAGTATAAAACCGTCTCGTATTCACTTGATAAAATCCAAGGAACCACTTCAACCGCTGGGGAACCTGTAGTAGTCCCAATAGGGTCTGCTGCTTTATAATACTTAAGAACATACTCACCTGAGGCTTTCTGTTCTCCTTGTGAGTCTGTTAATAAGAAACTTGTCAGCTCTCTTGTGAAAGCATTAGTAACCTTGTTGTTATGAAATACCTTACCATCAATTCTACGCATTGAGATATCATCGTTCTTATCACCATCTGTCCAAGAACCACTTGCAGCGCTACAGAGAGCCCTGGTGGTGTTAGTAGTAGGTGCAACAGAACAAGAACCTTCTTGTACGTGTCTTAATTCAATAAGCTCTAAGAAACCTGACGGAATAGTAATACTAGAGTTATTAGCCGCTACTGAGAAACCCTCAAGGGCTTCCAGTGGTGGTACTCTTAACTCTTCATAAACCTTAGCCTCAGCCATCTCAATAAATAAATCTATCTGGGCATTAGTTAAATCACCCCTGTTAAGCCAATCAGCAATCGCTGTTCTTAGTGTAGCTTGATTAGTAATCGCCATATTTTAACCTCTTGTTTTATTAACAATATTACCCGTTAACATTTTGGGGTAATCTCTAATAATTATTTTTCTTATCTTAGCCATAGTCCCTGCATCATTCTCAGGGTCTCCAACATCTATTTGGTATTTATTCATAATATCAACCGCAAGGATATCAGGTATAATTGCAAAACTTCTATACTTCTGTTTTTGATTATCAAATAGAGAAGTTTGTTTGCTTCGCATACTGTGTGCGTAAGCAAGGTAATCAGAGATATCCTGTTCAGCACCCCAAGCCTTACCATCTGAACTAGTACCCGCTTTAATTGTCTTATTCATAAATCCTCCTATTATTTCAGTATGTAATCACCAGTCTTTTTAGACTCTTTCTTCTTGTCTTTAAAAACCTGCATCTTAAATAGAGGGGTTCTTACTGATTGAAGAGTTTTGTTTTTTATCTTTGTCATAATCATATACGGAAATAATAAAGGGGCTTGCTTTTACACAAACCCCCTCATTAACCTAAGTAGCTACTACGCTACTAAAGTACCAACACCTTGAATCAAACCAGAGCCAGCTGGGTTGCGACACTCAAGAGTAGTCTCCTCAACTAACATACCTACAGTTGAATCACCTTTCTGACCAACGTCAGTTGTGTGAAGCGCACGTAAGTTTGCTAGAGCGAAGAATGATGGGTCGTAAACTAATACGTCAGTCGCACCACCTACACCATCAGAGATGTCTACGCCACTGGCAAGACCCTGAATGTAGTTAGGAATTACCTTAACCAAACCGAAGTCTGATTCGTATAATTCTACTGATTGACGTAGTTTACCTGTGTCATCAATATTACGTCTAGTATTAACTGAAGAGCCGTGGGCTAAAACAGAGAAGTTACGCTTCTGAGTTGGAGACATCATCAAAGTAGATGCTTTACCACCTTCTTCATATAATTTCTGCATCATCTCATCGACATCAGTCAATGCTAAAGTACCAGTACCAGCTGAAGATGCAACTGCTGCAGTTGAACCATCACCACCACCAGTAGAACCAACAAATGCTGGAGTAGCTTGGTTGATATCCCAAGTGTTCGCTTTAGGAACCCAAGATTGGAAACCACCTAAAGTACGACCAGAGTTTGCAGTAGTAGTATCAGCGCCACCAGAACCATCGGTTCTTTGACGAGTACCAACTAGTGCGTGCTCTAAGTCGCGCTTAAGCTCAGTTGACTTCTTCTTCATTTGGTAAGCAAATTCAGAGTTACGACCTGCTTTAGAAACTGAATCAAGAGTCTTAGATACTTTAATATCTTTAGTAAGAATCTGTGAGTAGTTGCCTAAACGAGTAGTACTTGAAAGAGTCTCATCAGCGAAGTCACGACCTTCAGCCTTAGCGTTAGCTGCTGGTGCTGCTAACTCATCTGTTTGCCATTCGTGATATACCGATGTAGCCTTCTTGCTACCGATTGAAGAAATAAAAGGAGTCTCGTCACGCGTAATCATTGATACGAATGATGCGAGGTCTTCCTTTTTACCTTTTGTGTTGTTTGTGCTAAATGTAGCCATTATAATTTTCCTATAAAAAGAATGTTAATTATAAAGAGAGTTTAGCTAGTTAAACATACCGTCTACCATATCATCTAAGAAGGCATCTCTTTGCCCTTCTGTAGCGTCACCTGATAAAACTTGTTGTCTAAGCTTTGCTTTTTTCTCTTTACCTTTTGCTTTTTTGCCAACAGACTTGGTTGCCTTAACACTTTTAGTGGGAGCTTTCTTACGCTTAGAGATGGCAGTTTTTTTACCATCCTTAAGTGCTTTATAATCATACATTAATGCAATAATCTTTGCATCCGTTACCTCTGCGAAACTTGGAAAACCAAGGTCCTTAACAGCCCAATTAACTACATCTTCGTAGTTATTTTGCCATCCAGGGATATCAGTGTCTAATGTAGAAATAGCTGCCTGTCTGGCAGTCTCTAGACCTTGCTGGAGAGCTTGTTGATTTTCAGCTTCAGCTTCAGTTTTTAACTGGTCTGCTTCTTGCTTCTTATCTCCTAACTCTTTAGCTTTAATTCGTCTAGCTTCTTGCCATCTAGGGAGGTCATACATATCATCATCAGCTATTAACTGGTTGATTTTTCTATCGTATGCTGCCAACTGTTGTTCATCAGAGTTTACTTGATTCTTTAACAATTCGGCATTTTGCTCCTTAAGCTTTGTTGCTCCTTCTAATTGCGCTTGTGCACTTTTAATCTGTTCACTAGCTTCGATGGATTTTTTATTAGCGTGTTGAGCAGTTTGATAACCACGAATAAGTTCTTCAATAGAGACTTCACCCTCTTCCCCATCAATCTTGATAGGTACAAGGTACTCCATATCTAACTCTTCTAAGTCTGCGTCTTCAGGTAGGTCTTCACCGCCTTCTTCTTCAGACTCGTCATCTTCTTCATCATCACTCTCTAGTTCATCAGTCTCTGATGCCTCGGCTTCTTCATCATTTTCTTCCGCTGCCTCATCCACTGTGTTTTCTTCATCTACTTGTTCAGGTAGGTCTTCTTCTTCAAAAAAACCATCTGCAAGGGTGTCAAACATTTCTTCTTCAGAAACATTAACATCCACATCTTGGTTGTCCAAGGTAGTATCGTTATTGCTCATTATAATCCTCCAAGATTATTTATTTTTAGTAGTGTTAACTACTTTTTTAGTACCCACCAATCTTTCTTTAACTAATTGTAGGGCGTTAAGTTGTTCTACCAACTGTCGAACAATTACAGAACCTCGTGAACTTCTAATCTCACGAAAAATCTGCTCTTCTTCAATATCTAACTTATTTAAAATATCATCCATTTGATTCCTCCGTCTCTTTTTTGAATGCGGCATTATCACCAGCGATTGCTAGTGCTTTAAATTGCCTATATACATCTTCAAGAGCTACACTTGTATTATAAAGTGTTTCTCTCAAATCTGACTGTCTTGGGTCTGTATTAGACCACGCTGTCTTATAATGCTCTCTTACTTTATCAAAAGTAATATCGAAAGCTTTATTATCTAAGATAACTTTTACTTGTTGTCCAAGTTCTACATCATCCATTTATATCCTCCATTATATAAATTAACCAATCTTAGTACTACGACCAGTTTGTACTTCTAAAGCAATCTCTGCTTTATCTTTAGCAACCTGGTGGTCAAACTTAGCTTGGTCAAGAGCTATATCAGCCTGCTTCTTCTGAATATCTGCCATTTGTTTCTGCAGAGTCAAAATAAGCTTCTGTTGCTCCATCTCACCTTCTTTAGATGCTTCCTTCTTAGCTTGCTCTTGTTGTTGTGCAACTTGCTGGGCTAATTGTTGCCCCTCTTCTGTGGCAGGGTCTACAATAAAGTCTGCCCAATTATCAATACCCATAGATTCCATTGTTTGTCTTGCGATGTTGAATGGACCTTGTGGGTTGATGATTGATTTTGTTTCAGGGTTTGCGTATAGCATTGGCATAACTTGTGAAGCTAATATACTCATATTCTCTTGAGTATTAGCAGCACTATTTGCACCAACATCGATATCCACTGTCAACCCTGAAAGGGGTATAAGGTCTTTTGGACTAATATTAAAATAAGAATAATCCTTTAAGACACTCTCCTTATTCTCTAAAATAAGGTCATATACACCACGACACAGGTCTTTAAAACCTGTCTCAGCAAAGCGTCTCGCCACATACGATATACGCTTTTGCGAAGCTTGTTCAACCATTGCAATCTTACCAGCGGAGTTACCAGAATCAAATAGTTTCTCGTTAACACCTTGGGCTGCCCTGGTCATACCTGTAGCCATCTCCTTCTCATTGTTCATATACTCAAGAAGAGAGAACGTAGAAGGTGATAGGTTATTAGGGTTCATAGCCTGTACTGCCGCAACTGGACTACCTATAGTAGGTACAATCTGGTGTGGCTCAGGGCTTTGTAATGCTCTAAAGTCTACAATATTAGGGTCAGCAAGGATACGACCGTAGTTTGTCAAATAGACATTCTCAATCATTCCTCTAGTAATAGCGGTCTTCACTTCAGTTGCAGAACGTGTAGCGTCTGCAATAGATAGACCGTGAAATGCGTAAGGGATTTCAATAGGGTTGATTGAAGCTAATGGTACAGAGTCAGCATACTCTTCTAAAAGAATATTCTCACCTACAATAATGAAATGCTTTAACTCAGCAATACCATCACCATCTCTATCAATCTTTAACCAACATTCGTTTACGACTACCTCTCGGTTAGCCTCACCCATAACGTCATCTTCCCATCTTTCCCAAATACCATTTACTGATTGTCTATTAAAGTCTTCTTCAGTATTAGTGATTCTATCAGAGTCAGCAGATTCAATAATAGACGCATCTACTTTGAAACCTTGTGTTCTTAAATCAGATAAAGAAGTCTCAGTCTGGATACCTACAAAAGAGGCATCATCAATAGTGGTAGCACCTCTACTAATCATAAAACTCTCTGGTGGAATATTATCTAATGCAATCTTAGATGTATCAACAGTACGTCTTACTTTTAAAGACTCATAGAAATCTACTTCAATACCATCAACCATCTCACTAGAGGTAAACATTTCAATTACTTCTACATCATCATCCATAAGAATAGCATCTACTTCTTCAGCAGTTACATTCTCGTATTCTTCAACCTTAAACTCTTCAGCCTCATCCCAACGCCATCTAATGACAGCATTCTTAAATAGAAGTGCCGCTTTAATCCAAGTGTTTAAATCCACCCAACCATTGTTCTTAGTAAAGATACAATCATTAGTAATAGTACTTGCAATAGAAGCAGCAACAGACTCTCTAGGGTTAGCTGGGTTAAACTTAGCAATCTTTTGATTAGAAAGCATAAGCTCTGATATAACAGCTAAGTAACTGTCAATAATCTCCATTGTATCAGAAGTAACTACTCTAGAAACACCATTAGGTGATAACTTACCCTTCGGTTGCTGGGTGTAGTAATTTATAGCCTCTTCTCTCTGCTCCGATAAGTCACTACCTGAAGCAAAACTTCCTACTGACTTATTGATAGAGTCATTAATAATAGAAGTTACTTCTTCATCACTGACCTTTTGTATTTTTTCTGTCATAATTAAATCCAATTTAGTTCTTGAATAGGTAAGAAAGTATCTTTAAAACCTACCCTTGTTGTTGATAATTTATCACTATGGGTCCTATAGACCTCAGCAGCAATAGCAAGAGCCATTACTGTATCATCATAGCTTCCAGAGGCTGCATTAGTATGTCCTTTATCGTCAGCAATATAATCTCTTAGCTCACTAACTATCTTCTGGGACCAAATAGCAATATCATCAGAATCTATCCAGTTCTTAAGGTTACCAATAATAGCAGGTTTAGATGCAGATGTAGTCCTAAAACCTAATCTGATACCTTCTTCATTACTAATATTACCAATCTTAGTCTGATGGTATAAATTCACATAGTTCATATCTTTTAATTTCTGTAGAGTTGAAATACCAATAGTGTTAGATTCTACAGCAAGTAAGGCATTATTATAATACCTACCTAAGTAGAATAAATCCTCACCAAATCTAGAAGGGTCTACTCTGTTGTTTCTATATAGAGCTACCACTTCTCTCTTAGAGTTCATTACTACTGCTGTGGAGTAATCTCCTCCAACACCTAGTGCTACATCAGCACCTATGATAAACCTCTCTTCAAACCCTGGTGGTTGCCATATCTCTAAGGAACCCTCTCTTTGTTCTTCCCAAGTATGCATCTTATAATCTAAATCTCTTATAGACTCTGCAGGTTTAAGCTCTAGTTTATCTAGCTTATCTACATCAAATACATTCTTACCTGAGACTACAAATGCCTCATCAGCTGTTGAAGGGTACTCTTGTCTAAACTTAGACTCACCACCCTCACCAATCTTCATACGTCTCCAGAAGAGTTGACCATCTGTTAAGTCATATAACTCAACAAGTGAATCTTCTTCTTTAGACCTAATGAAGTTCTCAGGAGGTTCCATAGTGTATTCTTTAGTCATAAACCACGGGAGGAAGATAGGAACATAGTCGTTCTCACCTCTCTCAGCAGTCTTCCACATTCTATAGAAAGCACCTGTAGCACCATTAGCAGTAGACTCAAGGATAATCTCAGTACCATCAGCACTAGATACACCCTGGAATAGTCCAGCTAGAATCTTCTCATCATTCTGCCAGAACCCACACTCTGAGCAATGGAGGATAGTAGGAGTAGTACCCCTACCAGCCTCTGGAGACCCAGCAGTATACAATCTAAACCCCGAGTCATTATGGGCAAACTTAATCTCTTTAGCATTTGATTTAATAAGTTCAGGTTTATATAGGTCTGACATTCTATCAATGTAGTTCCTAGACATAGTGAAGAGAGCATCTGAAGTAGCTGAGTCGTGAGCAATCACTACAGACCTCGTATGGGGTGCATAGTAGGTCTTCCAGAATACTCTACCAGCTGTGTAGGTAGATATACCTTGTTGTCTAGCTTTAAGTACTAAGGCTCTTACTCTACCCTTGCTCTTTAGTTGTTCTTCTACTTTATCGTGAATTAACTGTTGAGCCTCATTGAACTCAAAGGGTACATAACCCTGAGTAGCATCTTTAGTAATGATTCTTAGTTGGTCCTTAGCAAAGGCTTTAAAGTCATCTCTGTACTTCTCTTTCTCTTTCCTATTGTTTAACTCTCTCTGTACTTCAATCTTCTTAGCTAACTGAAGTTTATAATCTTGTACCTCTTGTTGGTCCATACCAATACCCTCCAGTATTATCTATTACGTATATATTTTTATATAAAATTAGGTGCTGGATATTAGGGATTTGCTCCAGCGTACAAGTCGGAGGGGTTCCCTAATCCTCTTTATCTGTATGTGGTGTAATAATATCCGCATCAGTAACATCTGCTAATTCAGCCTCTAGTTGTTCTATAGTCATCTCTGTGACCTTAGTAACCTTCTGGTCAATCTCTGTTCTAGTCTTCTTACCTTCAGTGTACTCTCTATCTTCTGCTACAGCCTTATAAGCTCTATCAAAGAGAGTAGGGTCACTAGGGTCCTTAACAAAGGTAGCAAATGCGGTCTGTTTAAGAGTATCAAACATCTCCTTATTATCTAAACTATTTATTAGTTCAGCTAACTCAGGGTCTTGTTGCATCCACTGCATTACCTGTAGGTCCCTTTTTAATCTATTTTTATAACTCAAGGTCCCTTTGGCTTTACCTGGAGGGTTCCCACTGACACCCTTCTTGAATGGTTTTAGATTAGCATAACCCTTATGTATCTTACCAGTACTTTTATCAATAATAGGTTTACCACTAGCTACTTGATTAGGGAACTTCTCAGGGTCTACTGTATCAGCCTCTTTAATCTCCTCTTCAGTTGGTGCTGGTGGATTAACAGGGTATGCATTAAGCCTTTGGGCTTCATACTCTCTACTAGTTTTTCTATTACTCTTCTTCTTCTTGGTTACTTCTTCTGTCATATTTATATCCTCCGATATTATAACTACTATAGTCTAATTGTACATAACTATTGAACTGAAAGGGTAAGGGATTATACCCTAATTAATACTAATATAATACTATTAATAGACCTATAGTGGTCCTTAGTATAGTCCCTATTGGGGACCCTAGGTGTCCTTAGTATATCAATGATAGACCCTAGTGGTTACTTGATAGATTAATACAGTATATCTTTACACCATCCCTTACCCTTTTCAGACAATTAGCCATTGTATGTTAAGTCTATACTTGTGGTGTATAGAGACCAAACTAAGTCAATTATGTCCTTAGTAGCTGATATGTATTCTGTGTTAATCTTTCTTTCTCTTATATGATGTCATATAATTAGACCCTTTTTTTATAGTTTTATATATTTAGGGTTTATTGGGGTCTTTATTAGGGTCTTTAGGGGTCCCCTACCTTGATATATTAGGGTCTTTATTAGGGTCTCTGCTGGGGTCTATTGGGTTTATATGTTAGACTTAAACAGAGACAGAATTAGGTACTTATATATATCTACCCCCAGAAACCCTCGATAGACCCCTCAATCCTTATGGGTATATAGTAACCCACCTTAGACCCTGTAGGGCTGTACTAGACCACCGCTGGTCTATAATAGTCCGTGTATGGACAAATATGGGACGATTAGTGGATTAGGGGCGAGAGGGGGTCTAATTTGGTCGATTAAGGGTCTAGTGGGGACTATTGCCACCGATGGTCTAAAGTGGTCTAAAATAGACAATATGGAAGCCTAATAGACCATCATTAGACCATCATTAGACCATCATTAGACCATCATTAGACCATCATTAGACCATCATTAGACCATCATAAATTCCGATTGAATAATCGCTGTAGACCTTACCACTATTGACTTACAGCGTTTTTATGACGTGTTAAGATAGACAGTAATTATAAAGTTCTAGGTTGTGGTAATGCAATCTAGACCCTTACAATTACAAAAAGGTGGTACAGAATGAGAGTTACACAATTAATAAATAACAAAGGTAATGCAGTTGCTAATCACTTTATAATTATAAAGGGTGGCAGTACTTACTTACAGTCTTACAACTCTATAGTTGCTAAGATTGATAACTTTAGTAATGAAGTTACGTTGGGGATTGATTGGGATTATAGTGCTACAACACTGAAGCATTTAAAGACATTTCTAGAGATTAATGACTCAAAGAAATGGATTAATGAAGCTATAGATAACGGTGTTTATAACTATGAGAATAATCAATTAACAGTAGAGTAATTAATAAACTTATAAGGGTCTAGAATGGCTCTTATATGCTTATTAACTATGTGAGGTGTTACGAGATGCAAGACACAATAAAAGTGGTAGATTGGGCAGGTGATGTTGTTGAGTTAACAAGACAAGACTATATTAGAAAGTTTGAGGATAAATTAGACTTTTTAGACCTATTCAAGATTGATGAGGGTACTAGTGAAGAGCGTGAGGGTGCGATATATTACGTTGAGTCAAAGACCGAAAAAACGATGGAGAATATCAGACAGTTAGTTAGAAATTTAGCTTATGATAATTTTTATAAGATACACGATGCTAAAGATTAATTAATAAACTTATAAGGGTTCTAATAGAGCCTTTATATGCTTATTAACTAAAGAGGTGTTACGATGGCAAAGCCTAATAAAAGAAGTAGATTATTTGGTGGTATGATTAGACGAAGTGAGGCAAGTGGTGATAATAATAGTTGTACTGTTATTGCTAGTGCTATTGCTACGGGTTCTACATTTGAAGAGGTGCAAGAGTTATTTTCTATTAATGGTCGAAAACACCGAAGAGGTGTTAGTACTATGATGATGGTTCAGAATGTTAGACAGTTAGCTAAAGATTTAGGTTTCAAAGTTGAGTACTATAATTCTAAGATGATGCGAGGGTTAAAGACTAAAGTTGGTTGTGGTTTGACTGTTAACAATTTAGTCAAAGTGTTACCAAAGAATAAGAGATTTATTCTAGTTAGTAATAATCACGCTGTGGCTGTTAAGAATGGTAGAGTTCACGATTGGGCTGAGGGTAGAAAATACCACGTTAAAGAGGTTATTGAGATAAGTTAAATTCCGATTGAATAATCGCTGTAGACTATACGCTGTATGGTTTATAGCGTTTTTATGACGTGTTAAGAAGAGGTAAAGTTCTATGTTGTTATTAATAACAATGTAGACCTTTACAACTACGAGAGGTTTAATATGAGTTTTAAAAAGATTAAATGTTTTAAAGATTTAGAAGATGGTGTAGAGCATTGGAACGGTAATAGTCAACACTCTAATATTTATAATAAGCTTACTACTGATACAGTAGAGATTGAGCATTATTATCGATATGGTAAAAGACAAAAGCCTTTCATAATGAATAGAGAAGAATTTGATAGTTGGTTAGCAAGTTGCTAGTGATAAAAGTTTAAAGCTGTTAGTAATAGCAGTTTTAACCCTTTATAACTAAAGAGGTTTAATATGCAGACAGTAATAATTGAGATTGATTGGGAAAGTGATGAGAGTATTTCAAGAGCTGAGAAAGAGAAATTAGAGCTTGAGAATAGAGGTTTTAAGAGAGCTAATAGTTTTGGTGGTATGAGGTTTACTAGATTAATAATGATAAGAGGTGATTAAATATGATAGAGATTTTAGTAGGTTTATATTTGATAGTTTGTATATTGATATTAGTATTTGCTATATCACTATATAGAGCATTTAAGTAATTATAAAGTTCTAGGTTGTGGTAATGCAATCTAGACCCTTACAATTATAAGAGGTTCAAGATGGATAGTTACACGTTAGAGCAATCAAGAATTGCTAATAGAAAGAAGAGTGAAGATAATTATCAAAGAGCAAGACAGATTGTAAAAGACTTTGATAAGGGCAAGACAGTTATAACTACTGATGAGTTCACAGTTAGATTATGGTCTACAAATGATAAGTTTAGAGATAGAGGTTCATTTGAGCATAATATGCTAGGTGAGGATTGTGGTGGTGGTTTGTGGTTTGATGAAAGTGGTCTATATGATTATGATGGTGTTTATGCTTTACCTAAAAAGGTAATTAAAATGCTAGAGAGTGAAGTAATCAATTGTGAGTATGCTAAAGATTAATTAATAAACTTATAAGGGTTCTAATAGAGCCTTTATATGCTTATTAATAAAAGAGAGGTAAAAGATGGAAGAGCAAGGTTATGTTAAAGTTTTAAAGTTTGATGTATTTACTCAGTTTTGTTTTGCTAAAGAGTTATTAGACTTGGTAGATATACAGAGAGTCTTTGATGAGCAAGATTATGAGAGTTACAATCATAAGAAAATGTCAAAAGGTTATTTCACTACTGATGATGAAATGCGTACTATTACAGTTAAAAATCTTTCAGAGGAAGATGTACAATCTTTCACGGGTTTAGCTGATGTACTTACTTTATTAAGAGATTACGATGTTACATTTAGTGATTCTTATGGTAAAGATGATATTATCAAAAAGTGGAATAAGAAAGAAGATGATGCTGAGGTGAAAGATTTGATTTAGTTTATAAACTTATGAGGGTTCTGATAGAGCCTTTATATGCTTATAAATAAAAAGAGAGGTGTAAGAATGGTAATGAGAATAGACAAAATTAAGAAATATGATGTTGCAGTTGATGTTACTTTTTCCTTAAGGCTTGATGGATTGGAGGCTTATAGTAGAGAGGATATTGAAAGTCTAGTTGATGATTTAGCCTATGATAGCGTCAGAGGCACGGGAGGTGCATATCAAGGTTGTGATATCTATGAGTTAGAGGAGATAGTATAATGGAAGCTACTTATATAAATAATGACAGAGGTACTTGGACTGTTTGGGTTGGAGGTACTGAGGTTCTAGATTATTTAGTTGATAAAGATACGGCTGATAAAGTATCATTACAATTTAAAGAGTTAGGTTATGATGATGTTGAAGTTGAAAACACGGAGGGTATGTATGTTTAGTTCAAAAGATGAGTACTTAAATGGTATTATGACTGTATTTGGTTATGGTTATATTGATGAGCAACAAGTTGTTGAGATTATTTTATCAGATGATATTAGTTTTGAAGAGCTTGAGGAAGTTGTGAAAGATTGGATTGATGAAGATGAGCTTGAGAATATCAAAGAAGAATATAAGTTCGCTACAGAATAGTGATAAAAGTTTAAAACTGTTAGTAAACGAAGCACAAGAGGTGGCTGATGATTGGATACTTGATGGGTAATGAGGATATAAGGATAGAACTAAAGGAGAAAGAAGATGCTGAACTTAGAAAGAACTGAAGATGAATACCAATTAGAAGAGATATAT
>ENA-OREN01002919-OREN01002919.1-marine-metagenome-genome-assembly--contig:-NODE-2919-length-16528-cov-5.859948_pt1 | contig 16528 bp, 19 predicted proteins | sample MGYA00248624_ERZ508555 | MGnify/ENA primary metagenome ERZ508555 (study PRJEB26222, sample SAMN06267773) | marine metagenome | isolation source: Saanich Inlet, British Columbia, Canada | place...
AATGTCATTTTTGTGTGTCGGGCACTCAGATTGGAAAGATTAGATATTTTAGTATAAATAGATATAAAGATGAAATTTCCTTTTTTTAAAAAAATAATAAATGATATAGTTGTTCTTGGTAGAGGTACTTCAAAAGAACAATATTTTAATAATAATAATAATTTTCTCAACATTAGAAATATAATGCTTGTCAATTATAGTGAGAGCGATTTTCATGATGATGATTTATCTTATTTAATAAACAAAAAAATTCATATTCTTTTTAATATTTGTGAACCACACTTAAGTAAAAATCAAATTGAAACTTTAGATATTGCAAGTGTACATATTGCTAGAACTAAGTCGATGAGATTTAAAAAATATGGTAGACGACAAACAAGAAATGGGAATATTTATGGAAAGATCAGGTATTTATCAAATGAGATTAATAAATATTGGTATTTAAATAATTGTGGTCTTTTAGGTATAGCATATGCAACGAAAGTACTTAAAGCACAAAGGATCATTCTTTTTGGGTTTGATTTTTACCAAGATGAAGAATTTTTAAACCGACCAGAAAACTTACATATAAAAGGAGATCATCCGGGTGAAGATCTTAAAGAAATAGGAAAAAATATAAAGTTAATGTTTTTGGATTTCGTAAATGATAATCCATCTGTTGATTATTTAATTTGTTCAAATAGCGATTTTCAACCAACTAGTAACTTGCATTTGATTGAATAAGAAAAATATAATATTGCAAAATACATTAATTAATTCAAAAGGAAGAACTTTTAAACAAAACCTTTATGGTATTTTAGAATATAGATATCTTTCATATCTTTTTTTTAAGAGAAATATTGCAATATATTATAAACAAACGATACTTGGTCCTCTATGGTTTCTGATTCAACCTTTACTTATGACATTGGTCTTTTTAGTCGTTTTTAATAAAATTGCACAGATCGATACAGGTGAGATACCACCTTCTTTATTTTATATGTCAGGTATAATTATATGGACATATTTTAGTGATTCTTTGAGTCAAATATCCGTTTCTTTTACAGCGAACGCAGGGCTTTTTAATAAAATTTATTTTCCTAGATTAATAATGCCCATTTCAGTTTTGATGACAAATATTTTCAAACTTGCTGTTCAAATATTTATTTTATTAATTTTACTAGTTATAGTAGAATCTCAAAATGAATTTGTTCATAATATTACATTGGTTTCGGTTTTTGCGGTTATATTATACATAGTTTTAACATCAATCTTAAGTTTAGGTGCAGGATTAATTATTTCATCATTCACAGCAAAATACAAAGATTTGAATCATTTAGTAGGTTTTGGAATTAGATTATTAATGTATCTTTCTCCAATTATATACCCAATCTCCAGTGTACCAAATAACCTAAAATCTCTAATTATTATTAATCCAATGACTGCTCCAATTCAAGGGTTTAGAGGAATCCTGAACAGCAGCTCAATGCCTTCAATTGAGATGGTTTTATATTCATTTATTTGTAGTATAGTACTTTTATCAATTGGATTACTATTATTTTTCAAAACTGAAAAAAAGTTTATTGATACGATATGAATAAAGAAAATGCTATATCAGTTTTAAATCTGAGTAAAAAATATAAACTTGGTGTAATTGGCACAGGTATGCTAAGTCATGACTTAAATCAATGGTGGGCACGGTTTAAATCATCTAAAAAAGAGGATTCTTTTAACCAAGAAAATAATAATAGTATGTATTTAACTAAATATGATGATATTTGGGCCCTCAAAAATATAAACCTAGAGATTGAGAATGGTGAAGTATTGGGTGTAATTGGGAAAAATGGTGCAGGAAAATCTACTCTTTTAAAAGTCTTATCTCAAATTACTTCCCCAACATCTGGGAGTGCTATTTTAAGAGGTCGAGTAGGTTCTCTTTTAGAAGTTGGTACGGGTTTTCATCCTGAATTAACCGGCAGAGAAAACATCTACCTGAATGGTGCTATACTAGGAATGAAAAAGAATGAGATTAATAAATGTTTAGATGAAATAATAGATTTTTCAGGGGTAAAAAAATATATCGATACTCCGATTAAAAGATATTCATCAGGCATGAACGTCAGGCTTGCTTTTTCTGTTGCTGCCCATCTTAATACAGATATATTAATTGTTGATGAAGTACTTTCAGTTGGGGATTATGAATTTCAAAAAAAATGTATAAGTAAAATTGGAGACGTATCAAGTCGAGGCAAAACCGTTTTAATAGTTAGCCATAATCTAGCAACAATCGCTCAATTATGTGAAAGAACAATACTAATTGAAAATGGAGAAATTGTAAAAGACGGAAATACTAAAAATGTAATTACAGAATACCTTTCTCAAGGTGATCTGACCAAACCTGAAGTTATATTTAATAATTCCAAAGAAAGAGAATCCCAAAAAATAAAGTTGGTACACATAAAAGTTATCAATAACAAAAATGAAGTTTTGGAATTGTTTGATGTAACTGATGAAATCAAGATTGAGTGCAGGTTTGAAATTTTAGATGAAACTTATCAATACGTACCATCAATGCACTTAAAGAATGAAAAAGGAATTGTAATATTTTATGCGATAGATACAAACAGGGTATGGCAAAAACCTAGAAAAATTGGGGTTTATTCAAGTAGTATGGTAATTCCTCGAAATCTTTTGGGAATAGGAAAATATTATTATACTCAACTAATATCTAGTCTCAGGCATTCAAAGAGTGAAAAACATATAGTTAAAGAAAACATTATATCTTTTAATGTTATGGATAGTCAAACAGGGAATAGTGCGACAGGTAATCTTAATATTGATCTTCCTGGTGGAGTGATTAGACCTAAATTGAAATGGCATCAAAAATATTTGGATGAATAATGCACATATTTAACAAACCATTCAATTCGCCTCAAATTATTGTTGACTATAATCCCTATAAAATAGAGAGTAATCGCCATGCTTTGGTTTTATTTAAAACTGATTGGTTTGGACTATTTTGAAAACTGTCAATCAATACGGGAACTACACAATTTCAAGTTTCGGAAGCAGCACGCATATTGAATAAGTTAGGTTATTTAGTAAAAATTGTGGATAGGGTCATTAAGTCTACACTTATACATAAGTATAAGTTATTTTATTGATTAGTCATAGGCAGGGCAATACTTTGAACGCTATTTTGAGCAGATGCCGACTGATTGTATTAAAAATGCTTTATCAACCGGTCCTAATTCTCAAAAAAGATAAAGATGGTTCCACATCTGTCTTACCATTAAAAAAATTGGATGAAGAAAAAGGTTATACATTATTATGCAGCGTTAGAAACTTAATCTTCATTAAAAATGGGCTTTTAAATACTATAAGTTGAAAATAAAGCATTTATTGATATTATGATATTTAAAAATAAAAAATGGGAAAGATTAAATGGTTGTATTCATATACTTTCCGGAAGGGTAAAATGTTTGAAAATCTCTTTAGAATCCTTTTACAAATATTATAATTATAAATACGATTATCCAGTATATGTCTATTATTTTGATCCATTGTATTCGGATAAATATATAAAAGATATCCATTTAAATATTAGTCCGAATATAGAATTCATTGAACTGGACTATTCTTTGCCAAAACATATAAATAAATCTGAATTATTTATTTACAGAAATAATGATTATGCACAAAACGAATTTGGTAGTTCTAGAATAGGTTATCTTCACATGATTAATTATTTTGTAAACTTTTATAACTATCCACAAACAAAATTTAAAGATTATAATTATTGCCTTAGCTTTGATGATGAAACTCTTTTTCTTAAAGAAATAGAATTTGATATATTTTATGAATTGAAAAAAAGTAATTTACTAATGGGATCTTTAAATGTTACAAAAAGAAAACTACCAATTTCTCAAAGAATATTAGACACGAGAGAAAATCAATTTGAATTTGTAAAATATTATATTGAAAAATATAATATTGAACAAAATACCGAAGAATTCAATTCTTTATTGAACATAGAAACTTTCCACTCTTATACTGTTACAGATACCAATGTATTTAATCTTGAGTATTTTAGTACAATAGAATGGAAGCAATGGGTATCAGAGATTAACCAATATGCAGGGACTTATAAACATAGATGGGGTGATCATGAATTAAATGGTATATTCTGGATAATACATTATAATAAACCATTTTATGATTTTGATTTGGTAAATCAAGGTTATCTTGACCCAAGCAGGTTAAGATATATAGAAAATTATACGATAGGAGTGAAAGATTATTGGAAATAATTCTAATCAACTAGCTTTATAATGAATAAAAATTTTAATATTCTAATTGTTGGTGGAGAAGGATATATAGGAAATATCATTATACAAAATCTATTAAAAAATAGCTATAATATTACCTCATATGATAACTTGATTTATAATCATCATCATTCAGTTATCAATAAAATGCATATGAATAATTACTCTTTTGTAAATGGTGATATGTTAGATAAGCCAAAGCTAGAAAAAGAAATTAAAAAGTCCGATTCAGTTATTCTTTTAGCTGGGTTAGTTGGAGATCCAATTACAAAAAAATACCCAAGAGAATCTGCAAGAATAAATGATAAAGGTGTAAAAAATGTGATTGATATGTGTGCAAAACATAATATTAGAAAATTTATTTTTATCTCTACTTGCTCAAATTATGGTCTTATTCATAATAATAATCTTGCAGAGGAAGATTCTGAACTAAATCCATTATCTATATATGCAAAATCAAAGGTAAATGCAGAAAGATATATAATGTCCATGAAGGGTAAAACTGAAATGTCTCCTACAATTTTAAGATTTGCCACAGCTTTCGGTTTGTCACCAAGAATGCGATTTGATCTTACTATTAATGAGTTTACTTACCAGTTGACTACGGGTAAAGAGCTTCTGGTATACGACGCTAGTACTTGGAGACCCTATTGCCATGTTCAAGATTTTTCAAGATTAATAAAAATAGTATTAAATGAGAAAACAGAAAAAATTTCATTTGAGGTGTTTAATGCCGGAGGAAATTCAAATAATGCCACAAAAGAGATGATAGTTGAACTAATTTTGAAAAAAATTCCTGAAGGAAAAATAAAGTATCAAGCACATGGTAATGATCCTAGAAACTATAGAGTAAATTTCGAAAAAGTAAAATCAGTTCTTGGTTTCGAACCAGTTCATACCATTGATGATGGTATAATTGAAATTATTAGTGCCATAGAGAATAATATATTTGGAAAGATTGATGAAAATATCAAAATTTTTGGCAATTATAGAATCGATTATAGTCATTAAAAATTTTTAAAATATTTTAGATAATATTATTTCATAAATAATAATTTTGAGGTTAACAGAAATATGAAAGCAGTTATTCTAGCTGGTGGTTTAGGGCAAAGACTAAAACCTTTTACGCAGATTATTCCAAAACCATTATTACCACTTGGAAAAAGTTCAGTACTTGAGACTCAAATTTTAAGCTTAAAAAAATGTGGTATAAAAGATGTAATAATCGCGACAAATTATTTGTCAGATTACGTAAGAGCATTCCTTGATGGGAAAAATTCTTATGATATAAATATTTCTATAAGTGAAGAAAATAAACCTCTTGGTACATGTGGACCATTATCTCTATTAAAAGAACAATTAAAAACCCCTTTTTTATTGATAAATGGAGATATACTTACTACAATGGACTTTTCCATCCTTTATGATTATTTACCAAATGTAGATGCTGACATTATAGTTGGGATTAAGGAGATTAAAGCTCCCTTTGAATTTGGGCAAATAATCTCGGAAGGTAATTATATAATAGATATACATGAAAAACCTGATCTGAAAATGGAAATACTTTCAGGTATTTATTTAATAAAACCACATATAATTGATTTAATTCCTAAAGATACTTATTATGGCATAGATAATTTAATTAAAAATATGGTATCCAAAAAAATGAAGGTTGTAAAATATAAAATAACTGATTATTGGCTAGACATAGGAAGAATAGAAGATTATAACGCAGCCCAAGAAGCATATAATGAACATTTCTCTAATGATTAAACTGGCACGAAGCCAATAATATAAATATTTTTCATTTATAAAAGTTGATATTAATACTATGTTGAATAATAAATGAACTCTCTAGATCACAATATGCGACATTTAAGTTTTTGGGATAAAAAATGTTCAATTGATCAAATGAGTGATTGGTGTGGTAATTATGATTTAAAATGGAAAAGAGATATAAGAAATATTATTAAAATTAAAGGATATAATTCTGTCTTAGATATAGGTGCCGGAGTCTACTCTGAATATTATGGATTCTTAGCAAATGGTATTGACATAACTTACAAAGCAACTGAGATTACAGAAAAATTCATTACTTTTGGTATTAAGCAAAATATTGATGTAGTTAACTGTAACATAGAAAAATTATTTTTTGAGGATTCTACTTTTGATTCTGTTATCTGTTACGATGTATTAAATCATCAATTAGACTACAAGAAAGGTATTTCAGAAATGATTAGAGTGTGCAAAAAAGAAATATTTATTTCCTTTTTTAAACCATTTATTGAACATAATACTTTCAAGGCGTCCATTGGGTCTGCATTTAAAACTCAATTTTCTGATCTTGGAATAATACAATATAGGTTTACTGACTTTATAAAAAGACCAATCTGCATATATCATTTTTACTCTAAAATCAAATTAAAGGAATACCTCGATAGTCTTGGGGTAGTTCATAAGTTTATTAGCATTGATGATAAGGTTATCTTAAAAATATTAGTTTCATAAAACATAATTTGAATAATAATTATATTTTTGCTCAAATTGACGGTTTAATCTTGTATGATATTCTATTAAGAAAGAAATATCATAGTTAAAAAAATACACAGAGTCATAGAATATTAAATCTGTAATAATTATTGGAGCAGCAGGGTTTATTGGTTCAAACCTTGTAAAAAAATTCATTAAGAGTGATTATAATGTTATTGCTATAGATGGCATTTTAGAAAGGACTGGTGGCAAAAGAAATAATTTATCACAAATAAAAAATAATTTAACATTCATTGATAAGCGAGTCGAAGATGTAAGCAATATGTCAGAACTAATCCAATCGGCTGATCTTATTATTTGTAGCATGGGATGGACTTCTCACATAGACTCTATTTCTGATCCATTTTATGATTTAGAACTCAATACTAAGTCACATATAACGTTAATCAATATTTTAAAAAACTTCCCCAATAAGCGCGTCATATATTTAGGTTCACGTTCTCAATATGGTAATCAAAATCTTGAAATATTAAATGAAGATGGGTTATTATCACCATCGGATGTCCATGGAATTAATAAAGTAGCTGCAGAATACTATTATAAAATTTATTCTGCTATTTTCGATTTTAATGTTATGTCAATTAGATTCCCAGCTTGCTTTGGAAGAGACCAAATGGCAGAAGGTGATGACATCGGTTTAATTGGTTTATTTATCAGAGATGCAATAGCAGAAAAAGAAATTGAAATATTTGGTGAAGATAGAAAGCGAAATTTCATTTATATAGATGATTTGGTTGAGATAATCTTCAAGTTATCAGAAAAAAATATTAATGGCTTTTTGCCATTAAATGTTAAAGGCCTTTCGATAAAACTGACTGAATTAGCAGAAAAAGTCATTAAATATTGCGGATGTGGAAATTTTATAGAAAAAAGAATACCAAATAAAATTAGATCAATTGATATAGGTAATTCTCAAATGAGTGAGGATAATCTTATTAAAATAATTGGACCAACTAAGTATACTGAATTTGATATCTCAATAGCCAAAACCATTATTTATTTCAGAGAACGAATAGATGATTAGAAGATGTGATTTAGTTCCACAGTATGAACTGTATAAAGAAGAGATTCAAGCTGCAATTAATAATGTATTAGAATCTGGGCGATATACTTTAGGTGAAAACGTAGAATCATTTGAGAAAGAATTTTCCACTTATATTGGTTGTGAGTATGGTATAGGAGTGAATAGTGGGACTGATGCTCTAATATTAGCTATGTCTACAATCGGTATCAAAGATGGGGATGAAATAATAACAACACCATTTACCGCAATTCCAACGTATTCAGCAATACGACATGTTGGTGCTGTTCCTATTTTTGTTGATATTGATCCTAGAACATTTTTAATCGATATTAGTAAGGTTTGTGAAGCAATCACTTCGAAAACCAAAGCAATTATTCCCGTCCATTTATTTGGTAATATTGTGGATATTGAAAAATTACGAAAAGTTATAGGTCCAGATATTTTTATAATAGAAGATTGCGCACAAGCTCATGGTGGGTCAATTCGAGGCAAAAAAGCTGGTTCATTAGGTGATTTATCAGCATTCAGCTTTTACCCAACAAAAAACTTAGGTGGTTACGGTGATGGAGGCATGGTTATTACTAATAAATCATATTATAATGAGCAATTAAGGAAACTGCGTCAGTATGGGATGATAAATAAAGATGAATTTATTTTAGATGGTATAAATAGTCGTCTTGATGAGATTCAAGCTGCAATATTAAGAATAAAATTAAAATATCTAGATTCTATGAACTCTCGGCGTTCTATTTTAGCCAGTTTATATAATAAATTACTTGATTCTGAGTATATTACTACACAAAATATAGAACCTAATGTTCAATCTGTTTATCATGTATATAGTATAATATGTAAAGCTAATAGAAATGATCTTGTTCAATACTTAGAAAAATTTGACATTCAATCAAATATTTATTATCCTGTGCTCATAACCGATCAAAAAGGTTATAAAAATACATATAGTTCAAAGAAGGAATATCTGAATGCAGAGCAGGTTTCAAAGTCAATTATAGCTTTACCTTTTTATCCAGAGATAGATGATGAGAAAATTTCTATTATTTCAGAGAATATAAATAATTATTTTTACTCCTTATGATTCAAGAACTACTAATCCTAATCTTATAAACACGTAAGAAAAGTAATATAAATTAAAATATTGTACATAGATGCCTTCATTGGCAAAGAAAGAGAAAAACAATATCCATACTATGGCGGATTATTTAGAGCTCTCAAACAAAATTTTGATATAAGATTGAATTCTGAGTTCTTTGATGATTTTTCAAAGATAGAAAGGAATTTTCGAAGCAATTATGATTTGGTAGTATTTGGGCTTTCATATTTTGAAAAATTCCAGTTTTATGATAAAATCAAAAACTTAGATATCCCAACTATTGTTCATATTTTCAAACCTCAGAATAATTTTAATGAGAAATTATCGTTTTGTATTATTAATAATATCGACCATATTGTAACATCTTTGCCTATGTTCAAGCAAATTGAAGAAAAAACAAATATTCCTTCTTCATTATTTCCATATGGATATAATCCACAAATATTTAGAGAAAGAACTGTAAAAAAAATCTATGATATTGGCTTTAGTGGTATGCTCCATCAAAATAAATATTATCCTAATAATGCATTTCCGGTCCTTGATTTAAGAAAACGAATTGGAGAAAAATTAAATTCTAATAAAAAATTAAGGGTGTTCTGGAAAGGAAATGATAATATTAAATACGGTCGAATAAATAATATCTTAGAATATGCAAAAACTATTAATAAATGTAAAATTTGGATAGCTACACCAGCGGCTTTTGGAGATATGACCCCAAGATATTTTGAGATAATGGGTTCTAAATCTTTATTATTCTGCTCAGAAATCCCAACAGAATATAAAGATATCTTTATTGACACTGTAAATTGTGTAGAGTTTAAAAATGATTTATCAGATTTTTATAAAAAGTTAGATTATATATTAAATACACCTGAATATTATCAAAATATTGTCGAAACAGCCTATTTACAAGCTATATCCCAGCATACGTGGGACAAGCGAGCTAATAATTTATTAAATATTATTAATGATATAGAAAAGAGCAACCGGATTATTAATCATCAATTGTAGTTATTTCCTTGATGTCATTATTAATCTAAATTAATTGAAATAGATTATTTTAGAGAAATGATAATAATATTTATGTTGAAATTAGAATAAATGAATTTATTACTGTTTTTGACCCAAGGTGTATCTTTAAAAAAATGGGAAGATGCTGGGATTTTATCAAGAGAAACCAAGCCTTACCTTGAGTTGCAATCCCTTGGGCTGGAAATTAGTTTTATCACTTATGGAAATAAGGAAGATTTATACTTTTCAAATAGATTAGGCGGATTAAACATTTATTGTAATCAAATGAACTTGCCTTTGAGATTATATATAAAACTAATCCATATACTGCATCATAAAGCCTTTAAATCTTGTGATATAATTAAAACTAACCAGATGTTTGGGTCTGACATTGCCTTGAAATGTGCTAAATATCATGATAAACCCTTTTTTAGTCGTTTCGGATATATGCTATCGGAATTTGAGCAAAATGAGAATAGAGAGTATCAAAAGTTTATTGATTTAGAAAATCAAGTGTTTGAAGATGCCGATAAGATTATAGTCACGACTAAAAGCATTAAAACAAAAGTTGAAAAAAGAATTAAAAAAAGATTAAACAAAATAGTAATTGTTCCTAATTATGTAGATACTAATCTTTTTAAACCGCAGAATAATCTAATAAAAAAATATGATATTTTATTTATTGGGAGGATAGTAGAACAAAAAAACTTGATTTCTTTATTAAAGGCTCTAGATACAATCAATGTGAATGCCCTAATTATTGGAGATGGATATTTGAGAGATGAACTTATTTCTCAATTTATTCACTTGAAAGAGAGATTGACTTGGAAGAAATGTATTCCAAATAATGAATTGCCCACCATAATGAATCAGTCGAAACTATTTATTTTACCCTCTCATTATGAAGGCCATCCTAAAATACTTTTGGAGGCTATGTCATGCGGAATGGCAGTAATAGGAGCTAAATCACCGGGTATAGTTGAATTAATAAAAGATAGAATCAATGGTTATCTATCCGAGACTGATTTTGTTAGTATCCGTCTAGCTATTAATAAACTATTATCAAAATCAGATTTACGACAATCATTAGGATATTCTGCTAGGGAAAGTGCATTAAATAACTTTTCTCTAGAAAAAATAGTCAAACTAGAATATGATTTGTATAGTAGTATTGTTTAAACTGAGAAATAACCATTTGATAGGAATAAGTTTTGATACTTAAAATATTAAAAAAGTTGAAAAATACTTTATTGTTTAAGAATAATAATCCTTACTACAATAATCCATTTGGGCAAAAGCCATTAGCCTCAAGAGATGAATATTTATCTATTTGGAAAGATGCAAAGAATAAAATATACCCTATAATAGATGAATACGAAATAAATATGAAGTATAAAATTGACAGTAATTGGTTTCATGAACTTGCATTGCATACACAAGTCGTCATCAAAGAATCCGATATATGTTATCAACATGGTAGAATATTATTTTCTACACTTTGTAATTACATCGAAAATAATAATATAAAAAATATTAATATATTAGACATTGGTACAGCAAGGGGTTTCTCAGCCCTTGTAATGGCGTCATCTTTAGATAATATGAATATTGCAGGAGAAATAACTACTATTGATCCACTTCCTCATCAGCATAAAATGTATTGGAATTGTATAGATGACCTTGATGGTAAGAAGTCAAGGGGTGAAATACTAGCAAATTATAATATATTGCTTAATAGATATATAAATTTTCTTGAAGGAGAATCTCATTCAGCGATTAATGAATTGATGTACGAAAGGATACATTTTGCTTTTATCGATGCAATACACGAGTATGAAAATGTAATGTATGAGTTTAACTATATCACCCAATTACAGAAGCCTGGAGATATTGTTATATTTGATGATTATAACAATAAACTTTTTCCCGGTGTAGTAAAAGCAGTAGATGAAATCTGTAAAGATTATAATTATTCAAAAAAGGTGATAATTCCTAATGCACAAAGAGGGTATGTAGTTGCAATCAAAAAATAGATTTATGATATAATTCAGAAATGGCATTAAAATCGAGCATAAAAAAGCCACTTGTAAGTATTATAATGAGTATTTATAATGATGATAAATACTTATCTGAATCAGTTAATAGCATATTAAAACAGACTTATAGTAATTATGAGTTTATTATTGTTGATGACGGATCAACAGATAATTCATTTGGATTATTAAAAATAATTGCAGGAAAAACTGATAGAATATTTATTTTTAAAAGATCGCATTTTGGACTAACAAATTCATTAAACTTTGCACTTAGTAAAAGTAATGGGAAATATATTGCTCGAATGGATGCTGATGATATATCTAAAGACGTACGGATAGAGAAACAAGTCGATTATTTAGAAAAAAATCCACATATTGATTTCCTTGGTAGTAATAGAAAGTATTTTGGTAATGATAAATTTGAAAAAAAAATAGATAGTCAATTACCACTTGAAAATAACATAATCAAATGGAACCTTTTTTTTTCGGTTCCTATAATACATCCTGCTCTTATGGTCAGAGCAACTACTTTAAAATCTCAAAATGGTTACTCTGAGAGATATAAGTATGCTCAGGATTATGAGTTATATACTCGGCATTCAAAAACATCGAACTTTCATAATCTTTCTGAATCATTACTTAAATATCGTAGTAATAATAATCCGAATCTAAGTATTTATCATAAAGAACAATTACGTTACGTAATAGAGGTTAGAAGAATCTATATTAGTGGGCTTTTAAATCGAAAAATATCTACCAAAAAAGTCAAATTATATACTGAGTTTAATCAGACTAAACTAAAAACAATCAATGATTTAAAAGATGCTATAAAAGGAATAAAAAGAATTGGAAAAATATTTAAATCAGTTAATAAATTAAAATCTTCAGAAAAGACACTCATAAATAAATATATAGGGTCAAAACTATTGAGTTCCATTAAATATCAATATCACTTCGGAATTATAGTTATACTTTATTTATTTTTTAATTCGTTGGTATATGATAACACACTTTTATTCAAAAAAATGACATGGTGGATTCTTAAAGATGCAATTGTCCAATACATCAGTTAGTCTCAGTATTTTATGGACAATACAGATTATTAAACAGAAAATTTATTTTCTTAAAATATAATAAAATGAAATTTCTATCACACTATTGGTATAAGTTTTTAACTCTATTAGGTCGCTTTCCTAATAATCGAAGTATGATGACAGTTGATATCTTTGATGAATTAGAAGGGAAAGGGCTAGATATAGGCCATCTAGGAAATTATTCTTTTAAAAACAATGATGTTGTCAGGCTAAATATTCACTCAGGCGAAAATATTGATGTTGTATCTGATGGCAATCATTACCCATTCAAAGACGAAACTTTTGATAGAATTATGCTTAGATGTCTCTTAGAACATGTAGATGAACCACATAAAATATTAAAAGAGGCAGCTCGAGTTTTAAAGCAGAAGGGTAAAATAGTAATTGAAGTACCATTTATAAATCCGATTCATGCCGCTCCTGATGATTTTTTCCGGTTTACACCTAGTGGCTTATCAAAGATCCTCCAGGATGAGAATCTTATTGTAGATGAGACTTTTTATGTTGAGGATATTAACTGGGGAGTGAAGTGGATTTTGTGGTCCAAACTAAAGACATCTAATAATATTTCTGTAATGTATTTAATAAAAATAATACTTTTAAAATATGTAATTAACCCTATTTTATTTAAATCATCAAAAGCATCAAAAGACAATTTTTCGCAGTTTGGAATAATTGCATCTAAAGAGAATTAAAGAATCCATATAGTTTTTGTCGAAGGGTATTATCCAAGAGCTTCAGGTAGAGTAGGTGGTGCAGGGTCTTATGTTCAGACTATTGGAAAACAATTAATAAGAATGGGGTGTGAAGTTTCAGTTATTTGTGTAAAGATTAACCAAACGACTAAACATTTTAAAGATGGCCTAATTAATGTTTTTCCAATGATGGAATCACAGCCGACCCAATTCTTATATTACCTGAATAAAACACCTATTATAAAAATTGTATCGGGGCTTTTATTTTATTTATATAATGGGTATAAAATTCATATAATTTTAAGAAGAATAGATCGAACAAAAAAAATTAATTTTGTCGAATACAGCGAAGGAGGTGATTTTTGGAATTCAATAATGAAGACCTTTAAATATTCTTCCCATCTTCATGGTTCTAGTTACACCTTTAAAAATCAATCAAAATTTAAGCCTAACATTATCGATAAGATTAGACGTCAGATGGAACATGTATTCATAAAACGTGCTTATATTGTAGTCTCACCTTGTAATGCGATGGTCAAACTAGTTGAAAAAGAGATGAGATTTAAAATAAAAAATTCTCATATTATTCCCTACCCAATTTCTTTATCTCATATACCAGTTATCCAATTCTGTCAATCTTCAAAAAAAGTCACTCTACTTTTTGCATCTCGTAATGACCCTATTAAAGGCGGTGAATTGTTTATTCGAGCGTTAAATAAATTACCTAAAAGTATCCAATCAATAATTGAAGTGAAGTTTTATGGATATGTATCATGTCGTAATTTATCAAATTTACCTTTTATTGAGATTAATGAATTTGTACCGAGAGATGTATTAGAAAAAGCTTATGAGAATGCTGATATCTGCGTCATTCCTTCTTTATTTGATAATTCACCCAATACAGTTTACGAAGCTATGGCTCATGGTAAAATTTTAATCGCTAGTGCAGTGGGAGGAATACCAGAAATTCTGGGGGGGAATGAAAATGGTTATCTATTTAACCCCAATGATATTAATGATTTTACTGAAAAAATAATTAGTGCTATAAATGCTATTATTAATGGTCAAGGCTATAAAATGATGGCGAATGCTCAACAAAGAATCATGTCAATTTCTGATGTATCTGTTAATGCGATAAAGAGATTAGAGTTATTTAACTCATGAAAATACTTGATCTAGGGTGTGGAGAAAATAAAGTCACCAATTCAATAGGATTAGACAATGTTAACCTTCCTGATGTTGATATTGTACATGATCTTATGGACTTTCCGTATCCGATTGAAAATGAATCTATAGATAAAATTTATTTAAGACATGTAATAGAACATTTTACAAATGAAAAGATTAATTCTATTTTATACGAATGTAGCAGAATCCTAAAGAAGAATGGATCATTAATTATTTCGGTTCCACATGTTTTCTCAATCTCAGCATTTACAGATCCTACTCATCTATCTTTTTTTACTTTTGGCACTGGACGATTTTGGGATAAACAAAGTTCTAAAGCTTATTACAAAGGTTTACAAATGAATTGGGAACTTATAAAAACGACTTGCAAGGTTAATTGGTTTGATTGGAAGAGTTATCAAATGAAAAAACTAAATAAATATTTTTCTACAATTATTGAAAAACGAATTAATAAAGCTCTGAAATCAATCTCTAATCCTTCTAAAGCAGATAGAATAGTTAAAAAGTTATCATTTCAGCTTGTGGAAATAGTTTGGGCTTTTAAAAAATAAATTTTTAATATAGTAAAATGGTCTTTTATAATTGAAATTATTAAATAAATTCTACAATTATTACCTTAAATGGAGACCAGCATTTTACCGAAAAAAATGGATAATATTTAAATATCTAAGTAATTATAATGAATGTAATGAAAGTAAGCATGGAAGCTATCGATTTAGAAATGGTTATAATATTTATTTTAGAGAACAATCATCAGCTGAACATATATTTTCGGAAATATTTGTTGGTGAGTGCTATCCTTTAACAATCAATAAAAATGATAAAAAAGTAATTATTGACATAGGTGCGAATATTGGATTCTTTACAATATATTCTTTATTAAAATATCCGAAGGCAAAGATTTATGCAGTTGAGGCAAGTCCAAATAATTTTAAAATTTTACAAAAAAATATTAATGAAAATAGTTTAGAAGATAAAGTGAAAATCTATAATAATATAGTGTCGTCATCTCAAGGTATACTACCGTTTTACATATCACCTAATTCAGGGTGGTCATCAATTTATAATACACGTGGTGCAAAAAATGGTGAATTGATTCATTTAGAAACCTTATCAATATCTCAATTATTTTCTTTTAACAATATTGTTACAGTAGATTTAATGAAAATTGATATTGAAGGTGCTGAATATGATATTTTATTAAATGATAATTTTTTAGAAAACTATAATGTAAAAGAATTATATATTGAAGTTGATAAAAAGCCTCGGGATGAAAGATATTCATATTCCCAATTAATAAATTATTTGCAAAAATATTATGAAAAATTAACAATATATAATTCTGAAAGTGCGTATCCATTAATTCATTGTAGAAACCAATCTGGTACAATTAAATATAACAAATATGTTGAATAAGAAGAAGATCCTAGTAACTGGTGGGGGCGGGTTAGTTGGTTCTGCTATAAATTATATTTCTGATGCCTATCCGCAATATGACTTATTTTTTTCGAC
>ENA-OREN01002920-OREN01002920.1-marine-metagenome-genome-assembly--contig:-NODE-2920-length-16522-cov-33.086166_pt1 | contig 16522 bp, 8 predicted proteins | sample MGYA00248624_ERZ508555 | MGnify/ENA primary metagenome ERZ508555 (study PRJEB26222, sample SAMN06267773) | marine metagenome | isolation source: Saanich Inlet, British Columbia, Canada | place...
CTTTTTTAAGGTCTCAATATGCTTTTGCACGGCAGACTCATTAATGGCTTGACCACCTACTTGACCACCTACCAACCCATCTTGACCACCCTCAAATTACTGAGCGGACAGGTATCCTGACACAGGGGGTTACGCTCAATTTTCGACAGATATGCAGGCTCAATACCTACTCGCTGAGCTACCTGCCTTACTGAAAATTTACGATCTTCAGCCTTCAGCCCTTCCCTTACAGATCTTAAATGGTTTCCGAATGTCATGTGTAGTATATAGTACGCATTATGTCGTAAATGGCAAATTTAAATTATTTACATTTATTTACATTTATTTATAGAATAATTTTTGGTTTTATCTAAAAAGTAAGATTCATTAAAACTAACTCCGCAACCCAATTAATGAACTCCCGACACCTTGATGTATTACTTCAATAATTTCAGACTGAGAAACTTGAAATGATGTTAAATTAACTTCAAATGGAAACCAAACAGGGTCAGCCATTACGTCATCTTTTGAGAGATTATCTCTATCATGAGAAAAGAAAACAGCTGTATATAACCAAGTTACTATCTCAGGGTTATCTATCTTAATTTTAAGCGCTGGTTTAACAGATGATTTTTCACCATTCAATAATAGATCCCATTCAACCATGCTTTGTAAATAACGAGCAGCTGCTCGTTTGATGCTTTCTCTATCTCCAATTGCTTCTATTACTCTGCGATAAAATTCTTTGTTAGTTACCTCATCCTGAAGTTTAAACAGTCTCCCTAGAATTTTACTCAGAGAATAAAAGAACGGATAACTAGCAACCATCATTCCATAATGAATCGCTAAACGTTCACTTGTTGTAGCTGTTTGATAAAGTGATTTTGCATGCAGTTTAAATTGTCCATTCTCATCTGTAGATTTCACCCATGCTCCAGATAAGACATTTTTAGTTTTTCTTTGGCTAGTTTCCCCGTTGATTAAAGGGTCAAGAAATTCATCAATCAAAGCATGTACGTCTTTAGCAGATTTACCCTCAATAACCCAGGCAGCAGTTTTATCTAGCCATTCACGCTCTACATACCTTTCAAACCCAACTAATGGTGGTTTTTTACTCATCAATTTCTCTTTTTATCGTTATATACGGTACGACAACTTCTTCTAAAGCAATTCCACCATGCCCTACTATTCTCTCACCTTTTGCTATAAAGGCTTCTCTACCTTTCATGACTATTGGCCAATAGTCAGTTGGCAAGCCTATTTGGGGCCAAGCTAGTGCTTCCGAAGAACCAAATGAAATACTATTTCTTAGAGTCTCTGTCTCATAAACTCTGGTTCTTTCACCTCTAGATTCTGCAATAGCGCCTTCATTAATTTTACCTGAACCTATCGCTTCTACATTGCCATGATCTGAAGTTATATGTATTGAAAAACCATAGACAAGTAGTGCATCTATTAGTTTTTGCAAATAGTTAGACTGCGCCCACAATTTAACCTGATTATGCATACCCGCTGCACCTAACTGCATACCATGCATCATGTCATCCACTGTATTAATCACTAAACCGACTGCTCTAAACCTTCTGTCTGATAAACGCTCAATTAATTCATCAATATTATCTGTGCCTAAACTTTTTTCGTAATGCACCTGACTTTTATCAAGATCATGGTCAGCCCAGAATTGTCTCCAGGCTTTAGGTTCACTACTGGTTGTGTTGATGGTTTTAGAAAATTGATAAGGGGCTTTTGCAGAAAATAAAGCCTGACGTGATACTGAAGTAACAGTCGGAACCCAAGCGAATACAGCTGATTCATTCATAGCTTCCTGCACATCTAAGTTAGCTTTTAATGTTACCCATTGATCAATAGCTAAACCATCTATCAATATCATTGCTGTCTTCGATGTCTTATTACCATCTAATTCTCTAGCCATTGCTCGTGGAACATGATGCAGCATTACCGGCGGAGATGGAGGGTGATTATGAAGCGATGCATACTTCTCCATCATCCAGGATGAAAACTGATGGTCAATCTCTTTTTGTAATTGAGTATATTGTCCCTCATTAGAATTCGATGGATTCATATGGAAACAAGCTGATAGCGCCGCCCAACGATAAACGTAGGACAACCACTGCTGATGCCTATCGCCTTCTTTAGGCAAGGTCTTTTGACATAAATCTAACAAACCAGATTGTCGTTTTTTTAGATCTACTTCTTTGTCTTGTTGTACACCAATAATGCTCCAATGTTGTTTTAAAACATGTGCATTATCAATATCTATTGGCTTCAAAAAACCTTCAAGAAAAAGGTTGTCAATATAAATCCGGACATCATCATGACCAAACGGAAGGCCTTTAATTATCTCCGCCGTGACCTCGTAAAAACCTTTCGAGTCTTGTAAGTTTTTATTTATGCCATCAATAACCTCTGTGACATAAGCAGGCCAGTGCTCTTGTAAAAAACTAAAAAAAGCCTGCTTATTTGAGACTATTTCATCGATAGGCCATGCAGACAATGATTCCTTTTTCGATAGCAAAACAACCAAACGTTTTTTTAATATTTTAGGTAACTCAATATCTCGATAATGAATCCCCAATAAACTTTTTAATAAATCAGCCGTAGTTTGGATTACTTCAGGAGCTAACTTAAAGACATGACGCAATACAAAATCACTACTTGCAGACTCGTTTAACTTACCAGGGGTATATTCTTCTAAGGCGACATCAAGTGCATTAAGCTCTTCAGGCTGCAATGAACTCAGCACAGAATAAGATAAATCAGGGAAGCAATCTCCTAAAGAAATTGCCACTTCCTGTGACTGCTTCAAAATATCATATGGCAAACTGTCAATATCATACTCATCGGTATCGACACTTATTATACAAAGAGAGTCTTTATTATTTTGTATTGTTTCTCCCAAAAAATAGCGCAAATCAATGGAATCTTCAAAAAAGTAAAGATTGAACTTTCTATCTAGTAGTCTCTTTTGTAAATTCTCTTCAGACAACAAACAATCAGGATCACCAGCAATAAACAACTGACCTAAATCACTATTCAATTGTTGAATAATCTTTTGATGCCAATTAGGTATCATCTCCGAATTCAACATGAGCCACCCGGTTTTACTTGAAGCACCAACAACGCATTCAGCTCTGGTTTTATTTTTTGACGTTCTGTAAAACTTTTCGTCCAATTCTCTTTTTCTTGATCTAACTTGGAAGAACGATAACCTTTCACGCCCGGTAAACCAATTCTTTCAATTGCTCGTTCCCTGGCTTTAAACCCATATTCCACTTTGTCTTTTTCTTGAGCAAGGTTCTCTGAATATTTATCTCTTAATTGCTCAAAATTTTGTTTACCTGCATTTTCTGCTTGTTGTTTAGCAAATTGATAAACAGTCACATGATCAGGCTTCAAAAAATCTTCTGCATCAATAATGGCATCATTGCTCAATAATGCTTCCCAGACTCTTTTTGCGGTTGCAGGAAAAGCCTTTCCTTCCATTGTTTGATACACAGGAAAATAAGCTGTTTTCTTATGGCTTTTAGACTGACTTAACCCAGAGGTATCTAACGATATTTCCCATAATGACCATATGCCATCAACTGAATCAGGAATACTTGGAATACTAACTGTCGGAACCTGCTGCTCAGGAACCCACCTTGGCAGATTATGTAATAGCCCACTTACCTGACTATTATCTAAGGTAATATGATCGACAGTAGGTTGTATTTCTGCTTTCTTATTATCGAATAAACAACTATCCCACTGTTCACCATCGGGCCATATCATATTCCAGGTTTCGTCATCATTTTGTAATACGTTCATGCCTTTATCTTTTAAATAATTAAGCACCAACCGTTCAACCCAATACGGTAAAGGATGCTTACTAAGCATGTCTGCCTGTGTGGTATCAACAGGCGAATCATCTGAAAACAGTTCTTTGCTTCCTTTACCTGCGGCAGCTTGTTCTTTTAGTTGTGCCAGGGCTTTTTCAATTTCGACATCAATATGCTCAGGGTTATTGATAACGCCCGTATATAAACCATCGAACAACTGTCCAGCCTGGGCTGAATCGAGTACATCGCTGGTTTTATCTACACCGAATTCCTCTAAAATAACGTTCAGCTTTTCTTCTAAAACTTCCCTGACTCTATGTTCGACTGTATCCTCAAAAACAAGGTTAAGTGCTCTTACCACCTTTTTTTGACCAATACGGTCGACGCGTCCAATTCTTTGCTCCAAACGCATAGGGTTCCAGGGAATGTCATAATTAATAATGACATGACAAAACTGCAAGTTAAGGCCTTCGCCACCCGCGTCGGTCGATATTAAAACCCTTGTATCCTCAGCAAATGACTTTTGTACCTGCTTACGTTCTTCCATACTTAACGAACCATTCAACGTCACCACTGACATTCCACGGCTCTTTAAAAAGTCAGCCATCATCATCTGAGTGGGCACAAATTCAGTAAATATCAGCACCTTTAAATTAGGATCATTTTCTTCTTGTTGCAGTGTCGTAATCCATTCAAGCAAAGCATCTGATTTGGCATCAATACTTTCTTGCACACATTTTTCTGCCAAATCCAAAAGCCACTGCACTTCTTCTTTTTCATTCTTGAGTGCTTTTATTTTTGTTTTTAATAATTCGTCTGTTTGCTGCTGTCCATCCAGGTCATCCCATTCTTCTTCGCTGAGTAATGAAGCCTGTTCAGCCAAAGATGGTTTATTTAATACCTCCAACCGTCTTCGCAAAGTTGCTCTAATAGCTGCAGGGCTAGAAATAACCAGTCGCTGCATCAAGATCATTAAAAAGCCAATTGCATTTTGTTTTTGAGCCAGGGCCTGGTTATAGCCTTCACGCACATAATCAGTCACCGCATCATATAGTTCACGCTGTGCTGCATGTTGATTTTTCCATGCCACACTAACTAATTGCGTTTGTCTTGGCTTAAACAAAGGCTTACCTTCTGCATCGATTGCCTGTTTTTTTTCTGTGCGTATTACATAGGGCTTAACATGCTCTTGAGTCACACTGGCTTCATCGGCGAAATGCTCACGATCCAATAGTGACATTAAGCGCTGAAAACCATCCGACTTACCTTGATGTGGTGTTGCAGAAAGCAAAAGAAAATAAGGCGCAGCATCAGATAAACCTTGGCCCAACTTAAAACGAGCAACCGTTTCTGTACTGCCTTGTAAGCGGTGTGACTCATCAACAACAATTAAATCCCAACCCGCACTAATCAAATCATCAAAGCGCTGTTTATTGTATTGGTTAATTTTATCCAGACTCCAGCCACGCCTTTTTTCTATAGGCTTAATAGAGTCCATAGGACAAATAACCTGGTCATGTCTTTGCCAGATACTTTCTTCACTATTACTCAGCGATATAACCTCTCCGGGAATGAGTAACTCGAAGGCTTCATTAAAATGCACCTGCATTTCACTCACCCACTGAACGGCTATACCTTTAGGAGTAACCACTAAAATACGCTTCACAAGACCACGAAGTTTAAGCTCGCGCATTATAAGACCCGCTTCTATCGTTTTACCTAAGCCAACTTCATCTGCCAACAAATAACGCACTTGCGATTGGCTTATCGCTTTATTTAAAGCTTTTAACTGATGGGGTAACGGTATGACATTACTCCCCATAGGGGCTAATAGTGTTTCTTCTTGCTGGCTTGCTGAAATTCGAGCGGCTGCTGCAAGATAAGCAATTGTTGCAGAGCTAATAATATTTGCTGAAGAGTAGGGCGATATTTTTTCAGCATCTACTTTTATAACCGTATCAGATTGAGCCAACCAAACACGATAACTGATAGTACCCCAAAGATTACTGCCATCTATCACCTTTCCCGCCTGGTGATAGCTATCAACCCAAACCCAATCACCGGCATCAAAAAGTTTGTTACTTTCAAAATCAGTCATGGAATTTAAAATAAACTCTCATCACTATTACGGGTTTGTGCCTGGTCATACCACATCAATAGTTTTTGATCTTCTTGTAGTAGGGCTTGTGGGATTTTTTCAGCGACAGAAATAATGGTGTTATATTCTCTGTCTTGCCATGCTTTCTTAAAACCACAACGCACGGCCTCTAATCGAATAGTTTTTAATTTACTTCCATTATGTTTTATATATTCAGAAAATTGTTTCAACAAATCTCTCTCCCGTAATTTCTGAAGATCTTCTTCTCTATCGGGATTTGGAACATACCAACGACTAACAGCCTTACTGAGTAAGGTTGGGTCTGTTTTAGATAGTCCACGTAGAGACTTCCAGTTTTTAGATAAATAATTAGAAATTTGAGTTGGAACTGCATTCCCAGATTCATATATCAAAAAGTTTTGTTCTAATAAAGAGAATAACTCTAATTGTATTTCTGACTTCTTCCACCCAGTTAATTCTGCAATAAATTTAGGATGAATATCCTGATAAGTTTGTGGCTTCTCCGATAACAATTGACGTAACCACTCTATAGCTGAAGCTTCGTCATCAACGAATATTTCTAATTGACGAATGTTTTTACTTGTTACTCTAACCTTATCGTACTGCGCAACTTGCTCTGGTAAAAAACACATACCATCACGTTCAGAAAATCTCTCCAGTAAACCTATTTGAAATTCTTTACTTGATAATGGTACATCTCTAACATTACGAACAAAATAAGATACAACTTGATCATATAATATTCGCGGATCTCTTTCTGGTATCTTGACCAATTCACTATCTTGTTTTTTCACCACTGGCAAATAACCTAAATGAGTTCTAATAAAATCCCAAACACCATCCTCACCAGTTTCATCAATAAACCTATTTTCGAAACCTCCATTAGGTTTATAAGCAGATATAATTAAATCTTGTTTAACTGCAGTTGGACCAAGCATTGCATGTAAACCTCCTCTTGTCTTATCAAGTGCAGCTACTGAAGCAATAATAAACCCAGCATCAGTTAAAGCATTTTGAATTGCATTCCAAACGCTAGATTTAGTATTTGAAAACTCTACAGTCATCCATCGACCCGGCTTTAACATCGTATAAGCCTTTTCAAAACTTTCTTTCATTAATAGCATATAAGAATCTAAATTTTTTCCTTGGGCCCTACTCTCAATTGCCTCTGAATGATTATTTGTATGACACTTCAGCCAAGATTCACGAATGTAACTTAGCTCAGAATATATAATATTTGCACCAAAAGGTGGGTCTAAAAAAATATAATCCAGCATCTCATTGGGCATTTCTACAGAGTGAGCTGCTTGTGTGCTGATAATAGAACCTGAATAATCATTTAACGCTTTCAATATTTTTTTAAATTGAAAAATAAATTGATCAATTACATTATTTTCCACACATACTGCAGGTACGTATAAGGTATTTGCCATTGGACCTACAAGAGCACGGCTCCCATGTTGAGGCATAAATCTATTCATGGTCGTTAACTTAGGCAACATACTTCCAAATATAAAGTTAGCCAAAGTATCAGAGCCGATAATCGACAGCAAACTATCTAATGATTGAAGAACTCGACCTTTATAAAACTGGTGAATATACGTTACGCCACTAGAATAAGGATCGGATGATTTTTCACCTTTTAATATCTGAAATTTTGGAATGTTTTTAAATTTCGAATTACCTAACTTTGTATCATTAATAATTATTAAATCATCTTTATCCGGACACTTTTCAAAACGTTTGGTACCAACACTATAGTTAATTAATACTGGTTTTTGTTTTTGTATCTCCATTACAGAAAAAGTAACCGGATCAAAATAATTTTCAAAAACACGAGATGGCTTAACGGCACCAGAGCTTTTTTTAGGCGATTTATTAAGTAAACAATTACAATGCGGACATGGAAACTCTGGATTAAATTTCACCTCATTACTCTTCTTTGAAAAAACTTCATCATAATATGTAATTTCCTCGGAACACTCAGGGCAAGCATAAACATCTGACCAAACAATATAGTTAATTTTACCCGTCATTTTCCCATCAAAATGTTTTGTATCCCACATCCAATCAGATGTTTTTTTAAAATCAACGATTACTTTTTTAATTTTTTCTTCAAACTTATTCAAATCTACTAATGCATTATAATTTTTAGCTATAAATGTACCGGCCGGAGATAGGTCATTTAGAACGGCTCTTCTTATTCCTATCTGAGAAAACTCTACCCATTCTTCTACATCAGACTCTTCATTAACTTCTTTTTGATAAATACCCCCCTCTTCTGAAACTTTATAACCTAATGATTCAACCTCTTTCCTATCACCACAAAGTTGTGAGGCAACCCCGGTCATACCTGTACCACAAAAGCCATCAAAAACTAGATCGCCAGGTTTTGTATAATGAAGTAAAAATCTCATTATTGCCTTATGCGGAACTTTCGTGTGATAGCTATGGGCGTTATAGATAGGATTGTTTTTACCCTCACTCACATCTGCAGCATAAGGTTCACGTTTGTATTGTTCATTTGCATTATAAGAGCGCCCATAAAAGGCTACAAACTCTTCAATAAATGGATTGGGACAAGCTGTATAATAAGGTGGGTCTGATAATTTCAAAATATCTTCATCCTCACCAATAGGAAATCCTTCAATTTTGCGAAACTCAGGATCTTTTAATTTTTCTGCCAACAAATCTAAATAGTGCGATCTACGAGCGGCATCATTCACAAAGGTCTTACCCATACACTCAACAGGTCCATCTTCTTTTAATTTATTTGGATTATTTAAGTCCAGCTCTGAATTTTCCATAGTTTATTAACTGCTCTCTAATTTATTTTCACTCACCAAGTTTTAAGCTTGGTCACTTTTATTCAATAGCATGGTCATTTTTTAACTAGCCTGATCACTTTTTGTTTTAGCTTGGTCACTATTAGGTTTCAGTATAGATTCTTTCAATGCCACACCCTGCTCGGTAATAACGTATTTCTGATTAGATGCTGTTGGCTTATCAGGGTTTGTCATACTCATTAGCCTATGAGTTAACAATGGATCCAAATGGTGCGTTTTTAAATATCCTCTGCTCCCTGCATTTAAATGAGACTGTATATTTGACATTGTTCTTGGCACATCACAATAATTCAAAAGGTCTTTTTGCTTTTCGGTTAGCGAGGTTAATGGTTCAACTTGTTCAGTGGACAAGTCTTTACTCACACTATCGACTTGTTCAGTGGACAGGTCCTGCTCCTCTATATTTTCATTTGCACCACCAGAACCATCATTAAGTAATTTATTCTTAAGTGGTATAAGGTGTTCAGCCAAACCCAATGAGCTTTCATTTACAGCGGTAGCAACACCCTGAATAATCAATCTTTGAATTATTTTTTTAGTATCAACACCATTTAGCCCTAGAGTAGCTCTTAGTAAGGAATGTGTAATTTGATTGTTTTCTGATGCGCAAAGGTTAGCAAAAGCTTCCGCCTCCTTTGGTTGTAGATTAACGCCAATTTGACTTTGAAATAGGATCTGCTCTTCAGACATTAACACTATTTTTGACAGCTTCAACTCGAAACTTTTATCTGATTTATTATTATTTAATACTGGCGGAACACGCCCCAATTCATTCCAGTTTCTAAAAACTTCACGAAGCCCCCAGCCAGACTGCTCACTAAAGCCAATATCTCTGAGTGCACGAACGATTACAGGGTTTCTAACTTCTTTAGCGCCAGGCTCTAGTAATTTATCCGCAGTAGCAAAGGCATCGCCAGGGTTCCAGAAGCGAGTTACATCCTTATAGTTTTCAATAATTGGCCAGCGTGTATGATCTGTAAAGTCCTGATGGGATAATAAATTAATAACCGACTCTCTAAAGGCAATAAAATCAGGTGGGGTATCCGTACGCTGCCCAGATTCCCGATCAACCGCAAATGGTATTTCTGCAAAAATATTGTACCAATCAACAATGGATTGCCAGGTTTTTACTAAGTTAAACTCACATGTAGTCCGTTTTAACCAACGTTCACCCGTATTAGCGTGATCTTCTGTAAACCCATAATGTATACAGTCGACTATTGGTCTTGGCATTAACTGCCTAATATTCGCTGTTTTACCAAATAAAAGTACAGCTGCTAATGTCGGAGACAACTTGTCATCCTGCTCACTTGCCAAACCTAATTCACATAAGAAATCATTATTTGATAAGTGATCTAGAGATCGATTCCCTCCTTTGTTTTCGTATCTATGCCTAAACCATTTTAAAGAGTTTTCGTCTAAACATTTATCTATGTCTAAATTCAAACTTTTTGCGTCTGGCCTTTCTTGTTGTGCATCATTAATTAAACGATTTAAATCATCATGGTTACACTGATAATCACCACCACCTTTACGAATAAATGCTACTCGCCCTTTACGCTTGGTTTTGAGGTACACAGGTTTAGACTGTCGCTGGGCTTCATGAATATAAAATATCAGTATATTTTTATCTTCATGTGTTTTTAGATAATCATCAAATTGAACGGGTGTGCCAAACTTATCTGTATTTTGCAGCCCTCCTATAAAAGCATTTTGAACTTCGTCTGCGTCAATAATTCCTGTAATTTCGTTGCTATCATTAACACCCAGAACTATATGGCCACCTTCAGTATTTAAAAAAGCAGAGACAGTCTCATAAGCAGATTCAGGCACTTTATCTCTAGCTTCTTTAAACTCAAGATCTTTCCACTCTAGCCCTTCAAGTAATTTATATAAGTCTTCTTCGTTCATAAATAATCCTTATTTCAACACAATCCGAATTTTACTTACATCCTGCCCTTTGCATTGCTCTTTTAAAAATGCATCTAATCTAGATTTTAACTGTTCAATTGTCACTGCTGAACCTTGACCAAATAATGCGCTATTAACTTGCTGCGGTGTAACTTCTACAGGTACTAGGCCCTGTAATACTAGACGCAGTGCCTTAACAAAACTTTGTTCAATGCTATCTGGCAATGCTTTATTTTTGATAAACTCATCAACCAACTTTCTTTCATCTACTTCTAGTAAGTTAAGGCTGTCATGTGTAATAGGATCTTCAAGATCATTAAGTAATGTTTGCGTCCAATCTTCTACCAAATAATCCAGCTTATTTTGTGATTGTTCTAATTTCTGGGAAGCAGAAATAGATAAATCTTCCTGATTAGGTCGAAAATCTGAATTGATCGGTACCGGATCTGCCAGCAAGTCTTTTTCAGATAAACTACCGGCTGCTTTCAAGCTGGCCAGTTTGTTTCTAAATTCATTAAGCTGATTGCTTGGCAGCGTGTCTATTGTGCTGAGCGACTGCAATTGCTCAATACGTGAATCATTCAATAACTTTGCTTTTTGTTTATCTTCACTAATGGTTAATCTTGCATAGGCATATAGTGAAGAATAAATACGAATATACTCATTCTTTAATTCTGTAAGTTGATTGACTGATTGCGATCTAAAGCTGGATTTAGAGCGTTTTTCTTTATTAGATAAAGCCTGTAACAAATCTAGTCTTGTCGCCTTTAGCCTCTCTTGCCAAACAGTGACCTCTTTATGTTCAATAGGTAATATAGCTTCTGCCTTTGAAAGGTAATTCGCCAGGCTGGTTAACTCTTCAACTAATTGTTGAAGCTGATCTATTGTTTTAAGTTGATCTAAGCCCGCTTTATGCTCTCTTACTTCATCGGCACTGAAACGGAAGTTTTTTAACTTACCAGCGCTGTTATAGGCCTGAAGGCTTTCTAAAAAATCTTTAGTTGTTGTTAATTCTTTTTTGTATTGCTCGGCTTCAGCATCTGTTAAAACATTGCCGCTCCAAAATGGCAGTTGTTCTCTCAAGCTGTGGAGTGTTGTTACTAGTTTATTCACTCTCTCCTCGATACTGCTTTGAAGTACAGCAATACTGCCATCTTTATTTTGAGAGATCTCCACGGCTAAGCCTGGCGCTAAATCTAACAGTTCAAATAGTGCTTGAAGCCCCGGCAAGTTCCAGTCTTTAGGCTGTTCAATGTGTTTAAAAGCAGCAATATCGTCTACGGACGTAGCTGATAATTCTGATAATTTGGACGCATCAAATTTAGTACCCGGTATTGCGAGAACAATATCACCCGAATAAACCAATGCAGAGAGAATGACAGCTACCCATTCCGTTTCGAGATGATATTTATTGGGTGATAAATATTCAATACCGTGGAATTCTTCCAGCAACTCAGCATGGTTTACCACTTGTCCTTTTGCCTTTGCTTTTAATTTATCGAGAATAAATCTGGCGTAAACAGATTCTGCTGGTGTTATACGACTACCATCCAGTAGTTTTAAAGCATCTAAAACAGCGGTTGCTTGTTTAGTTGGATTACCACCACCGATAACACGAATAGCATCTTTGGCGTATTGCTCTCTATTGCGATTGGTAACCAATACTGAAAACTGAGGATAATCGGGCGCTATCTCCTCAAAATGTGGCGACAAACAAATACCTGAAATGGTATTAATCATATCTCGGAAATTGATTTTATCATTTGGACCAAGGCCAGCACGGTCTCTAAGATTATGGCCTTTTACCCAATCCATCATCGGCTTTTTCTTACCCTGATAGACAACATTAAACGCTTCATTCATATTTTCCTGTAGCCACTTATTCATGTCTCTCTGGAAATTATTCGCTTTAGCCTCATACGTTGCTTTTGCATGCCCCGACGCGGCCCCAGATAAATCAATAGCTGCTGCATAGCGCTCTAGCGCTGCCTTAAAAACATCATCAAAGTTACTTAAAAAAAACTGTAATTCATCACCTAACTTTGCATCTTTAATTTTTGGCGCTTCAAATGGTTGTATAAAATACAGGTAAAAATCTCTAGGTGGATAAACCGTACTTCTTTCATTAGGTGTACCGAAGAATAGCCAGCCCATGCGTCCGCTATTACGTTCAACCCAAGTAATCTCATTTCCCCACAAGTTTCGATATTCCGTATCAGGAAGATCTGAACACTCCAAAATATTATAAAGCGCTTTGTGGTAAGCACGGTTTAATGCTTCTGAGCTAAGTGTCTCTGCTCTTTGTTCAATAATGGCATCGAAGTCATCTGTTTTCTTTAGGTCTATATAGAATTGATGGTTATCAGTGTTGTGAGAAATAAACTGACCACTAACTGTTTTATGTATTTCCCGTAGAACAGTCTCTACCTGTGACAGCAAATCATCCGCAGGATCGCCACCCAAATCTTCAATACCTGGCTGATACAAGCACAAGGTATCACGCAATTCTTTTGCCGTTGCCCCCACAGGTGCATGAATATCATTCACTGTTAAACGATGAAGAGAGAGCGCGTCAATAATTCGCAAAGCCATATCTTGGTAGGCAGGTCGTGTAAAACTTCGGCTTACACGCTCACTTAATACATTGCTGATATTAATGACTTCTCTTATATCGGGAACAGTCCTATAACCGGCATCCATACTCAGCTCTTTCCAATAACTGTCATAAGCAACCAAGCCTGGGTATTGCGTAGGAATATCTTTTGACATCAATTTATTCATACTGATAGATAGGCTTTTTAAGATCTGACGTTTTTCTACAGCATTTACTTGCTCGAAGGTATCGATATAGTCAGGGTGTACTGGGAATAAATTTACGAATTCATCAATGCGTTCGTTCATATTTCCGTAGAATTTAGAGAATGGAGAAAGGTACTCTCGAATATTAGCTTGCTGATCAGCGGTTTTTTTCAACAGACGTTCTGAAACGACATATTTGATATCGTTACGTGCAATAAATACTTGTTCAAATCGGTCTTTAACTCGACGAATACGGTCAGATATAAATTGGAAGCGATGGCTATCAAAAATTGCTTCCTGAATACCGGCGATATAACGAAAACGAAGGTCTTTACATAACTCACCTATTTCACGCATGAAGCCAAGGTCTTGTACAACCTGCTGATCTTTTCTTGAATCCAGGTAATCAAGTAATTCATCTACAACAAATAACAAACCTAAATCAGGATAAACAGCCTGAAACTCGGCCATCATGTCTTCAAAGCATGATTTATGATTGGTTATTTGGTCAGCAGGTGGGAACACATAAGTCACCCCCATTTTTTCCAGTTCATCGGTTAATAAATTGGTAATAATATCCCTAAGAGACATTTCAGATGCGGCACTGACTTCTGTGCGAATAACTTTAAATTTGCCAGCGATACTCACTACCGCTTCAGCTACTTTCGAATTATTTAGTTCAGCCACCAACTCTTTATGTTCGGCGATACTCGATAACACCGACATCAAATGTGATTTACCTGTTCCGTAGTTACCGACAATAAGTACACCTTTATTATCTAAAGGCTTTTCAAACTGTAATTGTGGAATGACAAGATCGACTAATCGTTCAGACATTTCATCTGAAACGACATAGGTCTTAACCATGTTGGCAGCTTTTTCCTGATCATTCGCGTCACGAAGCTGCAGGACTGTTTCTAATGGCTCAAATTGGATTAAATCACCGTATTTCATCTTTATCCCTCTTGGATTCAACCAATTAAGTGTACAATTAAAAAGCGGGTGTAGTCCGCAATAATGCCATTCTTAAATTCACATGATAAAGTCACGAGCGTAGCGAGTGGATTTATCATGTGAATTTAAGAATCACCTCTTCAAATATCAGGTAAAATAGAGAGCCAGCTGCCATATATGCAGTACCTCATTTAACTACGAAATTAGAAGAGGAAACTATGACATACAAACAACTGACTCAAAAACAACGATACCACATTGCAGCACTTAAAGGTGAAGGATTTACACAAACAGCGATAGCTAAAAGAATAGGCAGCTCTCCTAGTACGATTAGCAGAGAGTTAAAGCGTAACAGTGGTAAGAGTGGATATAGAGGTAGACTAGCTGCCTACCGAACCGAAAAACGAAGGCGGCAAGCTAAGAAATTTATCAAGCTAGATCTCGCTATGTGTAGCATGATTGCTAACTTAGCTAAAAGCTATTTAAGTCCCGAACAGATGTCAGGAAGACTGCTGAAAGAGTTAGGGATAAAGATTAGCCATGAAACGATTTATAGGCATATTTGGCGTGATAAAAAAGAGGGTGGTAGTCTCTATAACTTTCTAAGAACAAAGGGTAAAAAGTATAGAGCAAGAGGCAGCAGTAAAGACAAGCGAGGTCAGATAAAAAATGCAATTCGCATTGATGAGAGACCTTCAATTGTTGACGAAAAGAGCAGGATTGGAGACTGGGAGATAGACACTGTAATCGGTAAAAATCACAAGCAAGCACTCGTAACAATCGTCGAGAGAAAAACAAAATTCATGGTGATGAAAAAAGTAGAAAACAAGAGTGCAGAGCTGGTTGAAGCTGCTACAATAGAGCTTCTATCTCCTTACAAAGACAGAGTGCACACCATTACTGCCGACAACGGTAAAGAGTTTGCTAATCATGAAAAGGTAGCTGATGCACTAGATTGGGAGTATTATTTTGCTCACCCATATTCCTCTTGGGAGCGTGGATTGAATGAAAATACCAATGGTCTGGTGAGGCAGTTTTTCAAGAAGGGAAGCAAGTTTGAAGGGATCACTGATAAGATGGTAAACAAAGTGAAAAATCTTCTTAACAGAAGACCTAGAAAAACACTAGATTATGCGACTCCACAAGAGGAGTTTTTTGGTAAAATATTTGGAGTGGATTGTGCACTTCAAGGTTGAATCCAAGCCTCAAAACGGTTACACCGTATTTTCTAAAAATATTATTTCTGTTAAGTCTGATTTTTTGTATGTTCTATATTCTGGATGATTTGGTACTGCATAAATAAGTCCGGTTGCTGCCTGCCTACCAGGCCAAAGCACTATTAGTTTTTTGTTTAGTGAGCATTTACGAAGTAATCGAACAGGATCGATAGCAAGAGAACGATCAAACAGAATTTCTATTCCTTCAATAAGCACAATAGACTTATTTATTCCTGTAAGCATATGCTCAATTATACCTGGTACAACTCTGGAGTATTCTTTACTTGGCACATCCACTAATTGGCTTGATACCATTTTATTCAGATTTATTTTTTCAAAAACACTCAGAGCTACATTATCAACTTCACCCTCAGTAATAAAAACCATAGGGATATTACTTTCAAGAGCATCATTCAGGTTAGTCAACATCAAAATAATTACACCTTAAGACTTTCATATGTCTGTTTATTTATCCACCTGTCAATTTCTGTTTGCTTAAAACGCCAAGAGTTACCAACCTTGAAGGCCGGTATTTTTTTAGCTATTGCCATCCTATATATGGTTCTTTCAATATCATCTTTTTCAAGGTGCATTAATGTGGCGATAGAATAAATACCATCAAAGCTATTATTGTCAAAACTTAATTCATTAGGAATAATTGCAACTTGTAGTAAATTATCTAACAAAGGATGTATATTTTTTGCTTCATCAATCATCTCTCTTGAAGCATCTATACCAAGTATCTTATAGTTATTATCAATCATAAAACTCGCATCTCGACCAGAACCACAACCAATTTCCAATAAATAAGATTTTTTTGGAAATACTTCTAATAAAAGTTTTTGCACTTTACTAACA
>ENA-OREN01002921-OREN01002921.1-marine-metagenome-genome-assembly--contig:-NODE-2921-length-16520-cov-5.529344_pt1 | contig 16520 bp, 18 predicted proteins | sample MGYA00248624_ERZ508555 | MGnify/ENA primary metagenome ERZ508555 (study PRJEB26222, sample SAMN06267773) | marine metagenome | isolation source: Saanich Inlet, British Columbia, Canada | place...
CCAGAATTAACCCCAAGCCCCTACGATAAATCACGTGACGGACTGGTGACCGGGGAAGGGGGTTGTGCATTTGTTCTAGAAGAGTTTGAGCGTGCTAAAAATCGAGGTGCTCATATCTATGCCGAGCTTCTAGGTTTTGGCAATAATTCAGATGGCAAGCATGCCATGCGGCCAGAAGTTAGCACCATGGGGGTTGCTATGCAGTTGGCACTTGATGATGCTGGGATTGATAGTGATGCAATAGGCTATGTGAGCGCTCATGGAACTGCTACGGATACGGGTGATATAGCTGAGAGTGAGGCAACCCTGCACATATTTGGCCGCGCAGTACCTATTAGCTCGCTAAAGAGCTACATAGGTCACACGCTAGGGGCTTGTGGAGCTTTAGAAGCTTGGATGTCAATCCATATGATGAATGAAGGGTGGTTTGCCCCAACGATAAACTTAAATACAGTAGATGAGGCTTGTGCAGGGCTCGACTATATATGTGGTGAGTGCCGTGCAATAAATACAGATTATATTATGTCTAATAACTTTGCCTTTGGTGGTGTGAATACCTCTTTAATATTTAAACGTTGGACATAGTGTGGTTTCACCAAGGTCATTTGTTAGGTATGTGAAAATACCGTCATGTGAAAACCTGCTGACGTCGATTTACACGGGCCTACCCTCTCCTCAGAAAAAAGCGGCTCGATCCATCAAAAATGTGTTGAAGTATAGACAAAATATTATTTCAAGACACCTTTTGCGGGGGTGTGTTGAAAAAACCCTTAATCTGGAACCTGATAGCTTTTCGCTCTCTTTCCCTAGTCGTAGTCGTCCAGAATTTCACAGTGATCTTCATAAAACTGGTGTTTCATTGTCTTTAAGTCATTCGGGAGGTTGGGTTGCCGTCGCTGTTGGCATTCATTGTGTTGTTGGCTTGGATATACTTGATATCACAAGACCTAAAAAGGGCTCTTCAATAGCGGATTATTATTTTCATGACAATGAAAAGAAATTACTAGCAACCCTTCAAGAGGCAGATCGACTCGTTGCGTTTCAAAAGTTATGGTGTGCTAAAGAAGCAATGGTAAAAATCAAAGGGTGTAATTTATCTGATTGTTTGGGTTTAGATTTTAGCTGTGATGTGGGTTTATTAGAAAACTTTTGTGTTGATGGTGTTGTGTTTCAGGTATTCCAAGCACCGGGTTTAGGTGTTGGTGTGGTCGCTGTTAAATCTGCAGAACATGGGTTAGAGATATCTGTTGAACGGATAATACTATAAAGCCCACTCGCATTGTGTGAATGAGTTTTGGATGTCTTTATGGTTTGATAATTAGAGTTTTTTGGTTTTCACCTGGTTTTGATCTGTAGCCGTAATTATAAGCATCTAGTTCAGAAACATTAGTTTTTCCCTAATTGCTTTGTTCAGAAGTTTCACCCACTTGTTATAATTTCTATGAATCTGCCCACCTCTATGCTGCAACCCCCTGCTGTCCATATATGTGATGCTGTAATTTGTTGTAGAGTATTTTATCTCTACCTTCGCATAGTGCCGCTCTCTTACTAAGATTTCAGCTTGAATGGTGTGTGTTGCCTCATCATTTTTTGTAACGAGCCAGGCTCTTGCTGTTATGGCTGCTACAATTGCTTTTTCAATTGAGGGTAGTGTAGCGGCTGTTCCGTCAAAGAACGTGTTATTAAACTCTAAAGATGCGTAGCTACTGTTGACATTAAAGACCGGCTGCACTTTACCGCCCCAAGGGGCCGCCCCAGATGTAGTAGAAAATAAAATAGCTAATAATACTGTTATTTGGGTTAGTTTCATGACAAGTCTACTCCTAGTCTCACTTTTTTAACAAACATACTGTTAATTTCAAAGTATAAATACGGTCTAAAGATTGTCAAGTTTAATAAACAGTGGTTGAATTAATTTGAAGTGTGAATTAATCCTCTTTGTAATCCTTTTCTTTCCTTTGTTTTGCAAGCTTTTCTTTTAATTTTTTTCATCCTTAAGCCAGGTAAAAACAAAAAAAGAGTTAAGCGTCCAATAAAAAACTAGTCATTATCTAATGTACTGGTGTTATGCTTATTGTTAGTTGAAACACGTTAACGATGGAGCTAATGTGAGATACGTATGTTTTAAGCGTGAGAAATAGCTGAGGGATTAGCTCAATCCAAACTCACTCAACTGTCTCTGACTGAATTTAAATGTCTACAGTTTTAAGTAAATTCATTTTTTCCATCAAAATGAACTGTGTTTTTTATTTCGGGCGGATCCTCTACGCATTTTAGGTTGATGCTGTATGAGTCTGGGTGTGAACGAGGCTGATAAAAACTTTTTATTCCACAGTCTTTGCAAAAAATATGCTTTGCTTTTTGAGTCCCAAAAGAATATTTGGAAAGTAGTTCATTGCCTTTAATTATCTTAAAGTCATCGTGCCCAATAAAAAGATGTTCATAATCAAGTATTTTGCATATAGAGCAGTTACATTTCCAAACCTCAACTAACTCCTCTGAATAAAATTTGAATTTTATTTCTCCGCAATGACATCCCCCGAGATACTCTTTCATAATTCTTATTTTCCCAAACCTAGACGCTCTAACTACTCAACCGTCACTGCTTTAGCTAGGTTCCTGGGTTGATCAACATCATTGCCCTTGTGAAGCGCTGCATAATATGCGAGAAGCTGTAAAGGGATGGTATAAACAATTGGGCTCTGAATTTTACTTAGGTTTGAGGGCAATATTAAAGCTTTCTCAAATCCATTTTTTGTAATATTTTCGTCATCGCAAATAACATAAAGTTTCCCTCCTCTAGCCCTTACCTCTTCCAGGTTACTCATAATTTTTTTAAGCAGTTCGCCAGATGGTGCAATCGCTATAACAGGCATATTCTCATCCACCAGTGCTAATGGGCCATGTTTTAGTTCGCCAGCAGGGTATGCTTCTGCGTGTATATAGGAAATTTCTTTCATTTTTAATGCGCCCTCTAATGCAATTGGATAATGAAGGCCTCTACCTAAAAATAATGCGTTTGTTTTTCCATTGAGCTCCCAAGCCATCTCTTCTATTTCTCCTGCCATTCCCAAGACGTGCTCAATAATTTCAGGAAGTTCTTTAATATCCCTTAAAGATATTTTTTGCTGTTTGCTGTCTAGGCCTATTTGGTCTCCCACCAAAACTCCGAACAATGCTAGTGTAACCAACTGGCTTACAAATGCTTTTGTTGAGGCAACCCCTATCTCAGGGCCAGCGTTTGTTGGTATGCAAACATCTGCCTCTCTTGCTAATGCGCTTTCAGTTACATTGCATAAAGCAATTGTGCCGAGGTAGTTTTCTTTTTTAGCCTTTCTAAGTGCTGCCAGCGTGTCTGCTGTTTCCCCTGATTGTGAGATGGATATAAAAACTGAATTGTATTTTTTTGGAGTGGTGTTGTAACGATACTCGCTTCCAATGTCTACCGTGACTGGAATGCCGGTGTAATGCTCAAGCCAAGCCTTACCAACCAATGCGGAGTAATAACTGGTGCCGCAAGCTGATATCTGAACGTGTTGAACGTTTTTAAAATTTACCTCTGAGTCCTTAAGGGCTGACTCCATTTCTCCTGTGATAAAACTGCCGTATGCTCTTTTAATAACCTCGGGCTGCTCAAAGATTTCTTTTTCCATATAGTGTCGATATCCATCTTTTGTATAATTGTCCGCTGTTAAGTTTGATACGGTTGTCTCTCTTGTGACTTGTTCTAAATCTTGGTTATAAATAGCTATTTTAGATGGACTAATTTCTGCAATGTCCCCATCTTCAAGCAGAACAAATCTACTTGTTAGTGCTATCAAGGCCCCTGCATCTGAGGCAAAGTAATTTTCCCCAAGTCCTTGCCCAATAACTAAAGGATTTCCTTGTTTGGTGCCAAATATTTTTTCAGGGTGTTTGGGGTCTATGATTGCTATTGCAAAATCGCCCTCAAGTTCCTTGCTTGCCAATGCAATTGCTTCTAACAGGCTCGCTTTCTTTCTAAAATGGTGAATCAAGTGCACAATTGTCTCGGAGTCTGTCTTACTGGTAAAGGTGTACCCTTTTTCCGTCATTTGTTGTCTAATCGTGTCGAAGTTTTCAATAATTCCGTTGTGTACAAGCGCTATTTCATCGTTTGAAAACTCATCCCCAGATGTGTGTGGGTGTGCGTTTATTGTTGAAGGCTCGCCGTGTGTTGCCCATCTGGTGTGTGCAATTCCATTTTTACTTGTTAGGGTTTTGTTTTTTTCTATTTCTTTGTATAGCTCACCAACCTTCCCTTGTTTTCTTATTCTGGTTATTGCGTTGTTTTCTAATACTGCAATTCCAGCAGAATCATAGCCTCGGTATTCAAGCCTTTGCAGGCCATCCATTAATATGGGTATAACGTTTCTTTTGCCTGATGCTGCAACTATTCCACACATGGTTTATGTTTCCTTCTTGGTTGGTCGCTTCCAGTTATCAAGGGTTTTTCGGTCTCCTCTCTCTAGGGTGAGCTTGCCTTCTTCTACTGACTTTGAAATGGTTGAGCCTGCGCCAACTGTTGCCCCTTTTTCAACGGTAATGGGTGCAACCAACTCAACGCCTGAGCCGATAAAAACATCGTCTTCAATAACTGTCTTGTGTTTGCTTGCGCCGTCGTAATTACAGGTTATCGCTCCTGCGCCAATGTTGGTGTTCTTGCCTATCTCTGCATCGCCAATATAAGAAAGGTGGTTAACTTTAGAGCCATCCCCTATTGTGCTTTTCTTGGTTTCCACAAAGTTTCCAATTTTTACTTCTGACATCAACTCTGTTCCCGGCCTGACCCTTGCAAACGGACCAACGTTGCAGCTGCTTCCAATTGTTGCTTGTTCGATATTGCAGTGTGATAAGATTTTTGAATTATTGCCAATTCGTGAATCCTTTATTAAAGAGTAAGGGCCTATCTCAACGTTGTCTCCAATTATGACATCTCCCACAAAGACTGTGCCTATATCAATATAAACATCTGTTCCACAAGTGAGCGTTCCTCTTACATCAACCCTACTAGGATCTGCCAGGGTTACGCCAGCCTCTAAAAGCTCATTGGCCTTTTCTTCTCTTATCGCTTGTTCTGCTTTTGCTAGGTCTTTTTTATCATTCACGCCAAAAACCTCCATTTCTGACTCAGCCCTAATTGCCCCAACTGAGGAGCCTTCATCATAGGCTATCTTTATAACATCCGTCAGATAATACTCTCCTTTTGTGTTGTTCGCATCTAGTTGGTCGAGCCAGTTCTCTAGTTTGTCTGGTGCAAATGCCATAATTCCTGTATTGATTTCTTTAATCTTTTTTTCACTCTCTGAGCACTCGCTTTCTTCAATAATGGACTTTATGTGGCCTTTGTCATCCCTTAATATTCTTCCATAACCCTTTGGGTTCTCAACCTCAATGGTTAATATTACTAACTTGTTGTCTGATAGGTTGTTCTTTAGTTGGTTGATTGTTCTTTGCCTTATTAGTGGGACGTCTGCAAGCAAAACAATAACGGCATTGTTCTTTTCAATTGATGGGTTGGCTGCTCTTAAGGCATGGCCTGTTCCTAGGGGCTTATCTTGTTCAACAAATGTAGTTTTTGTTTCGAAAAGCTCTTCTTTAATGATGTCCTCTGTGTTTGGTGAGTGGACAACTATTAGTTGTTCTCGCTCTATATTAGAGGTTGTATCGACTATGTGCCTCAACATTGATTTTCCAGCAACCCTATGCAGCGACTTTGGGATGCTTGACTTCATTCTGGTTCCTTCACCAGCTGCCAATATAACGATTGTTGTTTTCATTTCTACACGTTGTTTCACAAAAGGTTTGCTAGTTTACATAGAAAATATGCTTTTTTGCTAGTGTTAACGGGTTTTTATTTTTTGCCCTTAAGCCTTTTTATGGAATTATAGCGAGCTGCTGCTTCAGCCAATTGGGCTTGTGCGTGCTCTAGCTCTTCTTTTTTGGAAACCCCTTTTAGTGCCTCCTCAGCATCGTTTTTAGCTTTCAAAACAGCCTCTTCATCTAACTCACTCACGTGTTGTGCTGAGTCTGCCAAGACTGTAACAATGTGTGGTTGAACCTCTAATATTCCACCGCTTACATAAATGTATTCTATCTCGCCCTCTGCTTTATGAACCTCTATATCGCCTGGCCTAAGTGTTGTTAATAAAGGTGTGTGCTTTGGCGCTATACCTAGGTCCCCATCTTTTCCTGGTGCCACAACCATTGAGGCCTCGCCAGAGAAGATGTCTCTTTCAGCGCTAACTATCTCTACTTGAATTGTGCTCATGTAAGGTCTATTCCATTGTTTTTGCTTTTTCGATCACTTCATCTATTGTGCCTACCATATAAAAAGCTTGTTCTGGTAAATGATCGTACTCACCATCCACTATGCCTTGGAAAGCTTTTATTGACTCCTGTAAGGAAACGTATTGGCCAGGTGAGCCGGTGAAGACCTCTGCAACAAAAAATGGTTGTGATAAGTATCTTTGTATTTTTCTAGCTCTTTGAACAACCTGCTTGTCTTCTTCAGACAGCTCGTCCATTCCTAAAATTGCAATAATATCCTGAAGTTCTTTATACCTTTGAAGAACTTGTTGAACAGCCCTTGCTGTATCATAGTGCTCTTGCCCAACAACCTCGGGATCTAGTTGCCTACTGTTGGAGTCAAGTGGGTCAACCGCAGGGTAAATTCCCAGTTCAGCAATGGCTCTAGATAAAACCACTGTTGCGTCCAAATGAGCAAACGTTGTAGCGGGTGAGGGGTCGGTTAAGTCATCAGCGGGTACATATACGGCTTGTATTGATGTTATTGACCCTGTTTTTGTGGATGTAATTCTTTCTTGCAGTGTGCCCATCTCCTCAGCAAGCGTTGGTTGGTATCCAACGGCCGATGGCATTCTACCAAGAAGCGCTGACACTTCGGTTCCTGCTAGTGTGTATCTATAAATATTATCTATAAACATTAAGACATCTCGCCCTTCATCCCTAAAGTTCTCGGCAATTGTTAGTCCTGTTAGTGCCACTCTTAGTCTGTTCCCTGGGGGCTCGTTCATTTGTCCATAAACAAGCGATACCTTGTCTAAAACATTGGACTCTTTCATTTCATGATAAAAGTCATTGCCCTCTCTTGTTCTTTCACCAACACCAGCAAAAACCGAATAGCCGTCGTGCTCTGCTGCTATGTTTCTTATAAGCTCCATAACTGTAACTGTTTTTCCAACGCCCGCTCCTCCAAATAGCCCAACCTTTCCACCTTTAGCAAAAGGGCAGAGCAAATCAATGACTTTAATGCCCGTTTCTAGTACCTCCGATCCACCAGACTGGTCTTCGAATGAGGGTGGTTGTGCGTGAATTGGTTTCGAAACCTTATGGTTCACAGGTCCTTTTTCATCGATGGGGTTTCCTAAGACGTCCAAAACCCGTCCTAGAGTCTTTTCTCCTACCGGCACCGTTATTGGTGCGCCTGTATTCTCTATGGTTAAGCCTCTTTTTAAGCCCTCGCTTGAGCCCATAGCAATGGTTCTTACAATGCCGTCGCCCAACTGTTGTTGAACTTCGAACACCAAGTCTCCATCTTTTAGGGTTAATGCGTCATATACTTTTGGTATTGACTCTCTTGGGAATTCTACATCTACTACCGCTCCAATAACCTGAACAATATTTCCAGCACTCATTTTGTTTCCTCTTTATTTTTAACTAAACAGCGGCTGCGCCGCCTACAATTTCTGAAATTTCTTGTGTAATCGCTGCTTGCCTTGCTTTGTTATAGTCAAGCTCAAGCTGATCAATTATTTTACCAGCATTGTCTGTGGCGCTTTTCATCGCAACCATCTTTGCCGCCATCTCGCAGGCTACGTTTTCTACAACCCCCCTGTAGACCTGAGACTCAATGTATCTATTCAAAATATAATCTAAAAGCTCTCTAGAGTCTGGCTCATATATATAATCCCAGTGATCTTGTAGGTCGTCTTTGTCGCCAGGATCTATTGGTAAGAGTGTTTTGATTTCAGGCTTTTGAGACATCGTGTTTACAAAATTATTATGCACAATAAATAACTTATCAATTTTCCCCTCTTTGTATGCATCCAACATAATTTTAATAGCGCCTACCAAGTCTTCTACCTTTGGTTTTTCGCCAACATTTGTGGTTGCTCCTATAATTTCGACATCTAGGGAGCGAAAAAACTGCACGCCTTTTGAGCCAACCATACAAAGGCTTGTTTTAACCCCGCTTTCTTTTTGCTCTTTTAGCTCTTGTATGAGGGGTCTAAATAAATTTACATTTAACCCGCCACAAAGCCCTCTATCTGAACTAACGACTATATACCCACAGCTCTTAGTTTCTCGCTCTTCTAAAAAAGGATGTTTGTAGTCAGGGTTTGCTTTAAAAATATGTCCGATAACGCTTCTTATTTTATTTGCATATGGCAGGGTCGAAGACATGATTTTTTGGGTTCTTCTTATTTTGCTTGCAGCCACCATTTCCATGGCTTTGGTGATTTTTTGCGTATTTTTAACGCTTCCAATCTTGGTTCTAATTTCTTTTTCGTTTGCCAATTAGTTTCCTTTTTTAATAAGCGCCATTTTGTTTGAAGTCTTCAACGGCCTTTTTCAGGCCATCCGATATTTCATCATTAAGATCGCCAGACTCATTTATTTTCTTTATTAGCTCTTCGTGATTGTCTTTAAAACTTCCATGAAGGCCTGCTTCAAAAGCTACAATTTTTTCAACATCAACATCATCAAGATAGCCTTCGTTGGCTGCAAATAAAGATATTGCCATTTCTGCCACGGTTAAAGGGGCGTATTGTTTTTGCTTCATGAGCTCAGTAACTCTTTGGCCACGCTCTAGTTGTTTCCTTGTGGTTTCATCAAGGTCTGATGCAAATTGAGCAAACGCTGCAAGCTCCCTATATTGTGCTAAAGCTAGGCGAATACCGCCGCCTAATTTTTTTATGATTTTGGTTTGAGCAGCTCCGCCTACCCTGGAAACTGATAGTCCAGAATTCACGGCTGGTCTTATGCCGGCATTAAACAGATCGCTTTCTAAATAGATTTGGCCATCCGTTATAGAGATTACGTTAGTTGGCACAAAAGCCGAGACGTCACCGGCCTGTGTTTCAATAATAGGAAGCGCTGTAAGTGATCCGGTTTTGCCTTTTACTTTGCCGTTGGTTACCTTCTCTACGTATTCCGCACTAACTCTTGAAGCTCTTTCGAGCAGTCTTGAGTGAAGATAAAAAACATCTCCTGGGTATGCCTCTCTACCGGGTGGTCGCCTTAACAGTAAGGATACTTGCCTGTATGCCCATGCTTGCTTTGTGAGGTCATCAAAGATAATAAGAGCGTCCTCACCTTTGTCTCTAAAATACTCTCCCATTGCTGTTCCTGAGTAGGGGGCTATGTATTGAAGGGCTGCTGATTCTGCAGCTCCGGCTGCAATAACAATCGTGTGGTCCATTGCTCCTTGTTCTTCAAGCTTTTTCACTACGGATGCTATGTTTGAGTTTTTTTGGCCCACGGCAACATAGATGCATTTAACGCCTGTTCCTTTTTGGTTGATGATGGTGTCAACGGCAACTGCTGTTTTTCCTGTTTGTCTGTCGCCAATAATTAACTCTCTTTGTCCTCTTCCAATTGGCACCATAGCGTCGATTGCTTTAAGTCCTGTTTGCACTGGCTCATCAACTGACTGTCTTGATATAACGCCTGGGGCAACTTTTTCAATGGGGGCGCTTTGGCTTGACTCTATTGGGCCCTTCCCGTCAACAGCTTCCCCTAGTGAGTTAACCACTCTTCCAAGTAGCCCCTCTCCAACAGGCACCTCTAAGATTTTTCCTGTTGTTTTGACATCATCACCCTCTGAAATATGTGTATAGTTTCCCAAAACCACTGCGCCAACAGAGTCTTGCTCTAGGTTTAAGGCAAGGCCAAAAGTCTCTCCTGGAAACTCAATCATTTCCCCATATTGAACGTCGCTCAAACCATGAATTCTCGTAATTCCGTCTGTCACAGCTACAACTGTGCCAACATCTGAGGACTGTGCTTCGCCTTCAAAGTTTTCTATTTTGTTTTTGATCAGTTCGCTGATTTCTGAAGCTTTCATTGCCATTGTTTTTTCCTTGATTAATTAGTCAAAAAGCGGGTCATCTTTATAAGTTGGGTCCTTACAGAGCCATCTATCATGTGGTCGCCTATTTTTACAACTGCGCCACCTATAAGTGTTTCATCAACGCTGCTGTTAAGTTCTATTTTTTTACCTAGTTTCTCGCCTAGGGCTTGTTTGATTTTTTCTATGTCTTCTTTTGGAAGTGCTGCAGCGGATGCTAGAAGAACTTCTGCTGTTTGCTCTGCTTTTTGTTTTTTTTGTTCAAACTGGTTTGAAACCATTGCTATGATATTTAACCTTTTGTTTTCAGACAAAACATTCAAAAAGTTAGAAAATAGCGCTTTGTTTTCCGTCGTCTCGTTTTCTTCCACGCTAAGCTCAAAAAATATCTCCGCGACTGTTTTTTTGTTTAGACCCGGTGTTTTGATAAGTGACCTAATTTCTTCTTGCTTTAGAAGCTCTGATGATTTTTTTAAAAATATCGACCACTCGCTAAGAGTTTCTTTGTTTCTGGCAATATCAAACACAGCGGATGCATAAGGCCTGGCAATTGTTCTGAGTTCTTCCATGGTTATAGTTTTTTAATTAAAGAGTCCAGTAGGCTCTTGTGGTCATCTTGTTTGATCTCTCTAGACAGTATCTTTTCAGCGCCCGACACGGCCAGTGTTGCGACTTGTCCTTTTAGCTCTTCTTTAAGCTTTGATACCTCTTGTTCGGCTTCTTCTTTCGCCGATGAGACAATCCTACTTCTCTCGCTATCCCCATCTGACTTTGCCTCAACCACAATATTGGAGGCCCTAGTATTGGCTTGATCCAGAATGGTAGAGGCCTGCTTCTTTGCCTCTGAGATGAGCTTTGTCACTTCAGATTCAGCGTCTAAGAGTTGTTTTTGCCCTTTGTCAGCAGCTGCTAGTCCGTCTGATATGTTCTTATTTCTTTCGTCAATGGCCTCCATGATCATTGGCCAGATAAACTTCATACTGAACAAAACAACGATAGCAAAAACTATCATCTGTATAACTAGTGTGGCATTCAAGCTCATTTAATATGCTCCTTATTAAACCTTAGTGTCTATAAACTATGACAAATAAGGGTTTGCAAAAAGTAGGAAGAGTCCGATTCCAACCCCAATCATTGTCACCGCATCCAGCAGTCCCGCAACAATAAACATCTTTACTTGCAGCATCGGCACCATTTCTGGTTGTCTAGCTGACCCCTCGAGGAAGCGGCCCCCCAATAATCCAAAACCAATAGCGGTTCCTAGCGCACCCATGCCTATAAGTATGCTGACAGCTATCAAAGTCATTCCTTGTACAAATTCCATTTTTTATCTCCTTAGGTTAAACATATATATTAAAAATTAGTGTTCTTCATGTGCCATGCTCAAATATACAATGGTGAGCATCATGAATATAAACGCTTGCAGTAAAATTATTATCAGATGAAATAAGGCCCATACAAGCCCTAACACAAGCTGCATTAAAACAAAGGGAATTGCCCCTATCTCAAAAAGATAGGTAACTCCTTTGCCTGCAGTAAAGATTGCAATAATCATAAAAATTAACTCTCCAGCGTAAAGATTGCCAAACAACCTAAGCCCAAGTGAAATTGGTTTGGCAATCTCTTCAATTACCTTGAGTAATAAATTAAAAGGCATCATAGCCTTACCGAAAGGCTGGAAAGCAAGTTCTTTAGCAAAACCCCCAAGACCTTTAATTTTTATACTGTAAAAAAGTATCAAAAGAAAAACGGTTATGGAGAGGCCAAAAGTAACGTTTAGGTCCGCACTGGGCACAACCCTCATGTATTCCATCCCTACAAGCTCTGACTGGCCAATCAGTGGCAGCATGTCGACTGGCAAAAGGTCCATAAAATTCATTAAGAAAACCCACGTAAAAATAGTTAGCGCAAGAGGGGCTATTAATTTGCTTGACCCATGATAGGTGTCTCTTACTTGTTGGTCGACAAACTCAATGATCATCTCTACAAAACTTTGCCACTTTGATGGGGTGCTTGATGTTGCTTTTCTTGCTGCAGTGTAGAAGGCGAATAAAAAAACTATTGCCATAAAAACAGAATAAAAAACACTATCAACATGGATCGTTCCTATTGCTGTATCGGCAGTGCAGTGGGAAAGGTGATGGGTGATGTATTCATTAGCTGAGAATTCTGTTTTTTCTTTGTGGGCCACTCCAAAGCAACTGCTTCCCTCAGCTGAGAACAGCTGGCCTGATCCAGTTAACAGAATAAAAAACAGGGTTGTTTTTAAAAAACTAATTTTGTTCCTCTCTCTTGCTTATTTATACAACCAATAGTGACAACCAATATACAAAAACGGCAACAATATAACCTATTATTAGTGGGAAAAACATGGGTTTTAAAAAGATTATTGAGGCGCCAAAGAGTGCCCCTGTTACTATAAACTTTAGTGCCTCCATCAGATACAGCGAGTTCACTATCTTTTTGGGTTCGGGCTGAAGTGGGTTGATTATTAATTTAAACAGGTGCACTGAAGAAAAAAGAGCTATCAAGCTACCAATGATTGAGGATTTTGCGCTCGTCAGTCCCGAAAAGTAGAAAAAAAATAGTGCAGCAATGGTGCCGAGAATCAACTGCATAAAAAGAATACTGAGCGCTGCTCTTCTTGGGTTTCCAAACATGGGGGTTGTGTTGTTTATTTTTCTAGCTCTTGCTCGGTTATTTTATTCGTTCTAGTATTCCCTCTAACTCATCAACACTTGAGTAGCTTATGGTAAGCCTCCCTTTTCCTGTGCTGGCATGTTGGATGGCTACTTTGGCTCCAAGCTTTTCGGACAACTCCTTTTCTAGAGAGACAATGTCATTGTCTTTTGGTTTGGTTGTTTTTTTCCTCTCTTTGCCTTCCAGTATTCCCCTAACAAGGGCCTCTGTTTCTCTAACAGATAGGTTTTTTTCAACAACTAGATTCGCCACCTCAAGTTGCATGGAGCGGTCTTTTATAGCCAACATAGCTCTTGCGTGCCCCATGCTGATTTTCGACTCATTTACAAGGTCTTGAACTGCGCTTGGAAGCTCCAAGAGCCTTAGGATGTTTGATATGCTTGCCCTTGCTCTTCCAACAGCATTGGCAACCTCTTGATGTGTCATTTCGTATTCAATGATCAGCCTTTGAAAGGCGTTTGCCTCTTCAAGCGGGTTTAGGTTTTCTCGCTGGATGTTTTCTATCAAGGCGATTGCTACGGCATCTGCGTCCGTCATCGTCTTGATAATTACGGGAATTGACTCTAGGCCTGCCAATTGAGATGCTCGCCACCTCCTTTCTCCCGCTATAATTTCATACTTTACTCCTGTTGTGGAGTCTTGAACCGCTCTTTTTCTCACAACAATTGGTTGAATTACCCCTTGGGCCTCAATGGACTGTGAGAGCTCTTTAAGCTGCTCTTCTTTTATGGTTTTTCTTGGCTGAAAGGGTCCGGGCCCTATTTCTTCGAGGCCAAGTATTTGCATTCCTTGGCTCTTGTTTTTTGGCTGCCCTTCTGGCGCTGTTCCTAATAAGGCCTCTAGCCCCCTACCTAAACTTTTTCTTTTTTCATTCATTGCGTTCTAATTTTAACTGCAAAAAAAATCATTGCATGCTTTTTTTAACTACCTCTTTTGCCAATGAAACATAGGCTTTTGAACCCAGGCACTCTGGGTCATAGGCTATAGCTGATAAGCCAAAGCTTGGTGCCTCTGCCAAACGAACATTTCTTGGTATGGATGTCCAAAATAGTTTTTCGCCAAAATATCTTTTGAGTTGTCCTGATACCTCTCCTGCTAGACTGTTTCTAGAGTCAAACATTGTTCTTACTACGCCGCTAATTTCAAGCCCTGGGTTAACTGTTTCCTTGATTCTGTATATTGTTTCCAAAACACCTGTCATTCCCTCTAACGCATAATACTCGCATTGAACGGGTATGATTATATTGTTGCTTGCCGCCATTGCGTTTAATGTCAAAATATTCATGGATGGTGGGGAATCTATGATTATGTAATCAAACTCTCCTTGTATTTCTAAAAGAGCATTTTTTAATAAAAACTCTCTATTTTCATACTCCAGTAATTGTATTTCAGCTGCCATTAGGTCATTGTTTGCAGGAACAACTGAAAACTTGTTTTTTCCAGACTGCATCATAACCTCATCCACTCTCGCTTCTCCGATTAGAAGGTCGTAAACAGATGTTGTAACTGTTTTTTTATCAATGCCGCAAGCGCTCGTTGCATTGCCTTGTGAATCAAGGTCTATTAACAATGCTTTTTTACTCAAGGCTTCAAGGGCAGCCGACAGGTTTACCGCTGTTGTGGTTTTCCCAACCCCTCCTTTTTGGTTTGCAATGACTATGGTTTCAGCGATTTTATTTTTTCCTTGTTATTGTAATAATATGCCTCTCTGCATCAAGATAGGGTACATCAATTTTTTTTATTTGTGCAACCGCCCAGCCTTTGATCAGACTATTAATTTCTTCCTCAGGATTTTTACCCTTCATGGCATAGAGGTTCCCGTTTTTTGCAAGCAGGTGTTTGGTTTTTTCAATAAAATAATTTAGGCTCCCTAGCGCTCTAGAAACGATAGCGTCAGCGCTATGCTTCGGGCCTACTTCTTCTGATCTTTTGCCAATAACCAAGACATTATCAAGGCCCAGGGCTTGGCTTGCTTCTAAAATAAACTGTGCTTTCTTTTTTTTAGACTCCACTAAAATAAATTTATTTTTTGGTTGAATTATTGCTAAAGGAATTCCTGGAAACCCTGCCCCCGACCCAACATCCATTATTGTATTGCCTTCAATATTATTGGCTAGGCTGAGCGAGTCTAAAAGATGTTTTATTGTTGCCTCTTTGGGGTCCTTAATTCCAGTAAGATTAAATTTTTTATTCTCTAAAAGAACGTTGTTTAAAAACAGGGCTAAACTGTCTTCTTGTGTTTTGGTGGCCTCTACTCCAAGGGCCTCAGCACCTCGGCTCAACAGTGTTTTAAGCTCGCCCACCCTGTGCTAGGAGCCATCAATGTTAACAATAATCCTGCCAACGACACTGGCATCCAAATATTGCTGAAAGCTTCCGCTTAAATCCCTTAGTGTCAGCTCTTTTGTGACAATAGAGTCTATGTTTCTAGGCATCATTTCTTCTGAGATTTTTCTCCAAACCGTTTCTTTTGTTGTCTTGGGTAAGGTGGTTGAATTGACGCCCAAAAGGTTTACGCCTCTCAAGATAAAAGGCATCACGTTTGTGTCTAGCTTGTAGTTTAAGGCAAGACCTATGCTCGCTACATTGCCTTCTTCAACAGTGGAGCGCAACAGCCAAGAAAGTACGTTGCCGCCAAGGTTATCTATAGCTCCCCCAAAAGAAGCTCTTTCAAGGGGCCTCTCTCCAATGTCTAGCTCATCGAAAAACCTCACCGAGGTTGCGCCTATGTTTTTCAAGTATTCTTCGTTGTCTTTTTTGCTAGTAATCGCCACAGTTTCATAGCCTAAAGAAGAAAGCATATCAATGGCTATGCTCCCAACGCCGCCTGTTGCACCGGTTACCGCTATTGGTCCGAGGTCGGGCTTTTGGTTGTTGAGGCCCATTTTATAGATTGCTAAAGCAGCGGCAAACCCTGCTGTTCCAATTGCCATTGCTGTTCTTGGTGTTATGTTTTCAGGAATTTTAATTGCTGCATTGCTGGTCAATCTTGAATACTCGGAATAACCCCCATCATTGGTTTCGCTTAAGCCAGAGCATGCTGCTAAAACTTTATCGCCTGGTTTAAGTGTGGGGTCAGATGATTCTACAACAGTACCGGCTACGTCCACGCCCCCAACCAATGGAAACTTTCTTAGTATCTTGCCAGCCCCTGTGGCAGCAAGAGCATCTTTATAGTTGATGCTTGAGTAGCTGTTTTTTACAATGACTTCGCCTTCAGTAAGGTCTCCCAGCGTTATCTCTTCTAATGCAGGCCTGACGGATTTTTCTTCTTGGTGAATTCTAAACGCTAAAAACTTATTCGGAATGGTCACTTGTTTCTCCTTTTTTTCTGGTGTGTTCTTGGCTGATAAACTTACTGCCGTGCTCTTCTCTTTTCAAGTTTTTGTTGTTCTATTTTTGGATCAGGAACCGGCACCGACTCAAGCAAGCGCCTTGTGTATGGTTTTTTAGGGTTGTAAAAAACATCCTCTGTTTTGCCTGACTCCACTATTTTGCCTTTTTGCATAACAATAACCCTGTCACATATTTTTTTTACGACCGCTAAATCGTGTGCTATGAAGACCATGGTTAGTTTTCGTTTCTGCTTAATGTTGAGCAATAAATCAATTATTTCTGCTCTTATAGAGGCGTCAAGAGCGCTGACCGCCTCATCGCAAATTAACAGTTGTGGTTTTGGCATCAGCGCTCTTGCTATCGCTATCCTTTG
>ENA-OREN01002923-OREN01002923.1-marine-metagenome-genome-assembly--contig:-NODE-2923-length-16509-cov-10.512780_pt1 | contig 16509 bp, 17 predicted proteins | sample MGYA00248624_ERZ508555 | MGnify/ENA primary metagenome ERZ508555 (study PRJEB26222, sample SAMN06267773) | marine metagenome | isolation source: Saanich Inlet, British Columbia, Canada | place...
ACATCCCAATCTATCCTATCGTTTGATGTACTTACTGCTATTGTTGTTCCTCTATCTGTCCAACTATCTGATCCTGAGAAATCATCTTCAAGTATTAAAGTAGCAGAATAATGATACATCTTTCGTGTATCGGTTTCCTCGAATCTGCTTCCTACTTGGGCATTAGTTGGTTTGACACCTGTTGTGGTTGTTGATGGTGTGGTTATTGTTCCACCTGTTGCAGTAATACTTCCATCATTTAAATAACTAATAATTACAACACCTTGACCACCAGCAAGTCCAATATTTGTAGATGTTGCTCCACCTGAACCTCCACCACCGCCACCAGAACCTGTGTTGGCTAAACCTGCTGTACCTCCACCTAAACCGCCAAAACCACCATTACCACCTATTGATGAACCACCAATTCCTCCTACTGCTGACACTCTTCCACCACCGCCACCAGCTGCATAAAATGTTAATGTACCATTAATTGAATCACTTTTACCATCTCCACCATTGCCTCCATCTTGTACATTTCCTGCTGTTCCTGTACTTCCTGCACCTCCGCCACCTCCACCAGCGGCTGCTGTTGCTTTACTTCCACCTTGACCACCAGTGTTACCAAATCCAACTGCATTTGATGACCCCCCAGCAGAACCAGTATTATCTCCTGAACCTCCACCACCTGATGCACCTGTTCCACCAGCAGAACTAGTACCACCATTTCTACCACCTCCTCCACCACCAGATGAATTTCCATTATATGATGATGAACCACCACCATTACCATTAGTTGCAGAAGCAACTTGAGACCCACCGTTTCCTATAACAACTGAGCCAGAAGATAATGTTTGATTAGTAAATTTTCTAAAATCTCCAGCTCCACCTCCACCACCTGAACCATAATTTCCTCCAGCTGCTCCACCACCAGAACCACCACCGCCAATTATTAAAACATCACCACTACCACTACCAGCAGTAATTGTAAAAGTACCAGTTGAATTGAATGTATGAACTTTATATCCTGTAGGTGTTATGGTGGTTTCGTCAGTTGATAATCCTTGAATCCTTCTACCTGCGTGATATGTTATTGCCATCAGTCAATCATTCCACCTATGCAATTTGCACAACCTGTGAAGATCCGTTTTTCCACAAAGTTATAAATAATCCATCATTATTGGTATCAATCTTTCTTACAAACATGTATGCAGTTGCGTTTTGTGTTGCGGCTGATGGCGTATAATTAACTGCTTGAACAGTACCGTCAATTTCTGGAGCCATTCCACCGCCACTTGCTGCTACCCATGATGGTGCTGATGCAGAAGTTGCGAATGTTAGTACTTCTCCTGCTGGAGTTGTAGGTTTGGCTAATTTAACCCAGTTAGTTCCATTATAATAAAGAGTGTCACCTGTTGCTTGTCCACTTACACTTACGTCAGTTAAATCGTCAAATGCTGCCACTGTGCTTGCTGCCTTCCATACGGCATTGCTTGAGCTTGTATCTTTAGTTAAAACATATTCATTGGCTGCTCCTGACACTGCTGTTAAAGCATCTATTGCAGCTTGCTGTGTAGTTGCACCACTTCCACCTTGTGCGATTGCCACTGTTGACAGTTTGGCTGAAGCGATAGAACCTGCTAACTGTCCACTTGTAATTCCTGCCGTTGCTGATAATTCTGACGTTGTTATTGTTCCAGTTAATCTTGCTAATGGCAATGTGCCAGTTGTTATATTAGATGCACTTGTTGTGTCAGTTGTTGCACTTGTTGCCAAACCTGTTATATTTGTATGTGGTACAGTGATTTTGGTAGTCGTATGAGTACCAATCATTGTATCCGTAATTGTATTAGTTCCTATAGTATGATCATCATTCCACTCATCTGAGCCTACTGGGGAAGTACCATCATCAGGTACGGTTACGACTTTAGTGTGGGTAATTGCCATTATTTAAATTTAACCCCTATTAGATATAAAGTTTGTGTTTAGATGAATCATTATATTACATACCTGATAATTACAATACCATCTCCACCATTACCACCTGCATTAGTTCCACCACCATTTTTAGAACCTCCACCACCTGAACCATAGGTAGTTGCGTGACCTCCAACAGTTGTATGTGAACCAGCTCCTCCACCGCCAGTTCCTCCAGCTCCAGATGAAGTATAACCTCCTCCTCCGCCACCTGCTGAATAATATGTATTTGTGCCATTAATATCATTTTGAGTTCCTGAACCACCCATTCCTCCTTGACCTGTTGTTTGCCCTGCACCTGCTGAACCTCCGCCTCCACCACCTATCCAACCACCTGTTCGTGCACCAACTCCACCTGCATATCCCTGTACTGGACTTGTCACTGGACTTGATGAACCACCTGAACCATTACCATAACCATTACCACCACCACCTGAACCACCATTACCTCCAGATTGCTGTCCAGATTCACTTCCTCCGCCTCCACCTCCTGCTGATGTTATTGTGTCAAAAGTAGAATAACCACCTGCTGCTCCTCTTGAACTTATATTACCTCCACTTGTGCCTTTTCCACCTACTGTAATTGTGTATGCCTGTGCTGTGACAGGGTGAGCTGTTGCAGTTCTATATCCTCCTGCACCGCCACCACCAGCATTAGATTGTCCTCCTTGACCTCCACCACCTACAACTAACACTTCTACATCACCACTTCCAGTTACAGTGAAATCTGTTCCTGTTTGTGCTACAAGAAATGTATGGACTTTATAATTAATACCAGAATCTGAATATGTAGATTCAGTACCACCAGTTGCTGAAAATTCACCACCACCACCAGCTCCAACAAATCCTACATTGAACAAATCCATTGGTTTTTTTAGAATATGATTCTTTTTAATCAAACTGTCTCTGTGAGACATGAGGTTATGCCTCTACTGCGTATGCGGCTACAATATCTGTTTCTGCTGTTCCGAAACAGGTTAAGGTTAGGATTGCTGTTTTACTTGCTGCAATATCTGTAGGTGCTGTTCCAACTACTTTCCAACTTGCGTTTAATGTTAGGTTTTGTAATGTTGCATCATTTACTAATCTGATTGTTTTTGAACGACCAACTGCTTTGTTACTAGAAGCGTTAAATGTTATTGCAGTACTTCCTGATAAAGACCATGTTTCTAATTGGTCTGCATTAAAGTCTAATGTTCTAGCACCTGATACACTTGCGGTTGTTGTTAAATCATGTACTAAGTTTTGAATGTTATCTATATTATTTCCTGCTACATCTACTGCTGCTGTGGTGACTGTTCCTGTAAAAGTTGGAGATACTAAAGGTGATTTTAATGCTAAAGATGATGATAATCCTGTAACATCTGCTGATGCTACCGTAATTGTGTTATCTGAGGTGTTTATTGTTTTATTTTCTAATGTATCAGATGAAATTGCTGTGAATGAACTTGCTGCTCCATCTGCTCCAAACTCATACCAGTAGTCTCCTCTTCTAATGAGCATAATTGGTACTCCGTCATGGACTAGTGTAGCCCCACCGCTTAGTTGTGTTTTAATATGACCTGCTGCTGAAGGAGTTCCTGAGGCTATTGTTATTGCATCCCCTGCCGTTCCTTTGTACAGATATACTATGTCATTTTCATTGGTATCAGTAATGTCAATTTTTACTATTGCATCTGTTGTAGTGACACCTTCACATTCAACCTCAATGAGTGTTGACTGTTTGGAATAAGTGTTACCGTCAGCTTCTACAAATGTTGTAGTGTCATCTTTTGTATATATTACGCCACTTGCATCTAATGTGGCTGTGATTTTAGTAAAACCTAATATTGCTTGATCATGAGGATCTTGGTTCCAGTGACTTGTTCTTACTGGTACACTAGTATCATCTGGATATGTTGTTTCATTGACACGGTTTTGATTACGACCATATGCTATTCTTTTACCATTAGAAACCATGTTACTTTCCTAGCACCACGCTTACTTGTTCACTGGTATGAATTTTGGAATTAGCACTGTCTTGTGGTCTGTGACCAATCTTTTCTAAGAGTTTGAATAAACCACCAATACTTAGCCTTCTAGGCATAAGGTTATGCTCCTTCGAATGTGTGATTTACGAAGACTTTTAATGTGTCGTTTGCAGTTTTCTCGAAAGGACTTGCAAAGTTAAAGTGACATAGTAGTTTTGCTGCGTTTGCTGGTGTTGCACTTGTTGCTCTATCGACAATAACTCCACCTGTTAGGTCAGCTACTGTGGTAAAGTCTCCTTTAGTCCATGAGTAAGCCCATGTTACTTGGTCTGTTGCTCCACCTGTATTATCTGCATCATTATCATTAAATCTTGGATAAAGATCTGTTAGTGTTTTAGTTGTATTGACTGATCCATGACTTGCATCATAAGCACCAGATTGGAATGTTGTTCCAGAAGATCCTGATACACCATAAGTGTCACCTTCATCTGGGGTTGTGGTTGCAGTTCCTAAAATCATAGCACCATAAACTGCACTTGCAGTTGAACCGTTACTTACGGTTGATGGTGATACTGTTGCTGTTGGATAATGGAATAAATGACCGTCTCCAGCAAATCCTGCACCTGCTGCTCCTGCATCAGCATAAGTTGCTCCGTCTGCTTTCTTACCTGCAATTTTATTAGCATAGTAAATATCTCCAGTTGATGTAACTAGATTATGTGTAAATTGCCATTCTTTATGTAATGTACCATCGGTTTCTTGTCTGGTACGTAGAGCAGTAACGTTATCTGCTACGTTGATTTGAACTCCTCTTTTATGATATTTTGGGAGATTATCTTTAAATGAATTGAATTTTTCTATTCTATCTTCGACTGAATCGCCTGTAACTTTCATATTAATCATATTGCGTTGGTGTATATAAAGATTATTATCCTAGTAGGTGGTTCTGGATACAGACGTATTAATGTCAATACCGCTAATAGAGTCTATGGTTTGCTTCTCAACGTCATATCCTGAGAATGAATATTCACCTAGACTTACTTTTGTTGTACCTTCAGGGTATGCATATTCTATTGATTTTACAGTCATTGAGAGTGGGGTAATAACACCGCTTGATATCGTTCCTATTCCTTTAGTTAGATAATGAACATATACCTTTTGACCTACAACCAAGCTATTGACCAATGATTGTCTGAATGCATCAACTCTAGTATTTATATTTTTGTTATCAGCAATATAATTATTTTTAAATGTAATGATGTCAAAACCATGTCCAATTTGTGGAACAGATATATTTCTATGATATAGACCATTCTGACTAATGGATGTTGGATCACTTTTATACTGAACTAATGATCCTGATGGATTTGATGAATCATTATACACGTATGAGAAAACATACACATGACTGTTAGCATCAGTACTAAACACGGACACTTTGTTGTTTGTTGTATCAAGTCTGTATTTGTTTGCAGTTAGACCATAGTAATCTTCAGAAGGGTCTAATTCAGAAATTTCAATCCCATCTCTAGTAACTTTTGTTATTCTTTCGATATTGGCAACAAAATAATCTGCTGATTCTAAAGTAAAAGGTGTAGCCCAATCATTTGCTGCTGTGGTTTTTGTGTAACTTTTTACACGTGAAAGATGTTTTAATTGACCAGTAACATATATTGAGTTAGCAGTATTTGTATCATCTTTACCACTTCCTACTAAATTAAATGTGTGATCACTGACTACGTTATTCAAATGACTTGTTTCATTTATAACTAATATTTTTCTTGGGGTTATTCCAAACGTATGTACATCAGGATCCAACATGAATAATGCTTTAAGTATACTTAAAAAACTACCAGTTGCAATAAAAATTCCCTGTATATTTGTTGACGGATGGTCTTCATAATATACATATATGTCATCAGTTAATTCCTTCAATATACTTCTAATAATTGCATATATTTTTGGATCTTTTAATGCGGTAGGATGTGAAAAAAACACATTTCCTTCCCTTTTACCAAATTGTAATGTTGTTGACTGAGCCTTGTAAAGTAATTCGGTATCAGCAGCGAACGTTGATGTTGTTATTTCAGTATCAAATATTTCCTTTGAGAAACTAATACATGATATTTTTTTATTACTTCCTTTATCATTAACCTTCCATACTTTACCACCAAACTTCATTGTCATGGTCTGTGGCTTACTTATGTATATCAACTTAGCCTCACTTTCCTCAAGTACAGTATTGTAAAATCTAAACTGTAAAGGATATATAAAACAACCAGTACTGCCAACATATCCTGTACTTTGGTTATACTGTTTAAAGAAATGCATGTTGGTGGTTGTGTTTAAATCTCCACTGTAACTTGAACTTGTTATTGTTTTTTCATCATTGTTTATTTGTAGTCTAAATACCCCCCCTTGTCTGGTTATTCTTAACAGCGTTGGTGAGCCAATGGTTGTTGCATTAGTATATGTTATTACATTGTCAGCACCTGAACCAGTGTTAGCCGTTATCCTTACTACGTTTGTGGACATGTTAACTTCGACTCTAAATCCTTTACTGTTGGCAGTGTCATAATTGTCAACTAAAGTTTGATATATGTTTGACGAAGACTTGTTAAAAAATTGTAAAAACACATCAAAATTACCTGATAAATCAATGATTGATGGATTTGAATTACTGTCACCTATGTATTTTTTTGTAATCTCTATACCATCATAACTGGTTGAAGTAATTTTATGTTTGTAATGACCAACGAATTTGAATCCAACATTTGCTTCATCAGAACTCATGTCACCTACACAGTCTTTAACAACATATGGTGATGAGTTGACATCATCCTGTTCAAACCCACTTTCATCCCTGAACCCACCGTAAAAATTCCATATTCCACGAAGATTTTTAGTATCAACAACATCTTGAATATAATATATCTCATCACCTTGCTGTACATCATGTTCTCCTGATACGGTTAAAGACATGCTGTCAGAAGCACGAAGACCAGCCATCACAACACTAGCCCTTTTTGGGGTAAACATTAATCGTTTTGTAGTGTTACCGCTGCCATCTTTTCTTATGCTAACTACCTTTACTTTGCTCATGTTATCACTAACGTTTTACTTCTGGTTGCAGGTGCAACAGGATCAGTCCATGCACTTCCAAGGTACACTACACTAGCCTCATCACTGTTAGCATTTTTTAAACCAAAGGTAATTCTGTAACTACCAGCAGTCAAACCAGTCAATGTCTCAGTACCAGTTAAGCCACTTGTTGTTCCTTCAACAATCTCCCAAGGAGAATTATTAAGTTTGTATTTTATTTTATAACCAGTGATTGGTTCTGGAGTACCTGCATATCCACTAAATGCCTTCCAATCAATATCAATGCTTCCACTACCAGTACTGGTTTCACTCATAATAATTTCATCTGGTCTTTCTGGTATGTCTGCCTCTAACAATGCTATCACATTACCTACCATGAACTCAAGTGATACTTCCCATACGATAGGAGAATCACCACTAACGTTAAATCTCATTGAAGCTATAGTTCCAAAATCTGTCAATAACTCATTGCCTGCATCATCAAGTATTAGTAATCTATATCCATCTCCTATTGATTTGGGTACGAATTCCTCTCTAAACTTGCTTATCTGTTGATACACACTTAGTGCAGTTCCAGCCGAAAATACATTGTTTGTTATAGTTCCAAAATCATCACTGTCAACAAGTGTCCATGATATGCTCATAGTCGCACTGTTACCCTCCATTTTAATCAGCATGTTCTCTTCATGTGATTCTTCTGGAAGTGGCATCGGACTTACTGGTGTATTTACAGTCCACGTTAATTGGTTAAGATTGCTTATTCTAAATGCAACATCAGTGGTATTGTCCATTTGTTTTTGTAATATTATTTGTGTCATATTCTACCTCTGCTAGCAGATGATTCCTGTAATACATCTAATATAGTTTTCTTTAATTTTCTCATATCATCATCACTTCCATTCATGTTCTGTATGTTAATTGTGATGTTACTACCTCCACCACTTTTACCTAGTGGGGTAACCATCTCTGCTCCTGATTCACCCAAAAGATATGACTGACCACTGTTCATTCCTACACCACTGACTGGTTCATTAATTATACCACCGTTTGCGTATTCTTTTTTATAACCTCCTTGCCCAATCTTGTTTTTTTGTGTGGCATTCCATGCACTTGTTTCTAACCAATCAAAATTTAGATCCTTATTCCAGTCGGCTTTATGAAATCCTTGACTATCATAATCACTTCCACCACCTAAAATTGCATTTGTGATTGTATCAATAATACCACCAAATCCTGCTGATACACCGTTTATACCTTTTTGGAACCATGAAATTATAGTATCCCATATATCAGTGAATGTTATTATTGTAGTGGTGAGTCCTGTTGAAAACCATGATGTTACAATACCAAATATTGATGCAGCTCCATATGTTATTTCTCCAAGAGTTCCAGCGAACCAAGTAGTTATAGAAGTCCATATGTCAGTAAATGTACTAGTTATTCCAGCAATACCTCCACTAAACCATGCACTTGTTTTTGTCCAAAAGTCATCCCAGTCTGTTGTGGCTTCTTCTAAACCTTTTGAAAACCATGCATTTACTTCATAACCAAGACCATTAGCATCTGTACCATCACCCCATTTGAATAAACCAGCGATGAAATCTGCTGCTACAAACACTGGTATTGCTTTTGCCAATGCATCCCATATAAGTGCTCCAACATCAACATCCTTAAACAGTACACCCATTGCAGCACCTATGCCTTCTTTTTCCAATACTTCAAAGAATTCTATAATGCCTTCACCTATGCTAGTACCTATTGTCATCATTTTTGGCATCCATGTTGAGTAATATGGTATAATGAATTTTCTTAAAAGTGTGATTAATATAGGTCTAAGTATTGCACCAAAGAATGTTCCTATAGGCATAAGTATGAGATTGACCGAAAATTTTATCATCTTCATAATTTGTTGGAAAAGTGGAGAAGCACTAAGAGCCTTTACAATAACACTCATGAGTATACCAGCAACACCCATTCCAATGCCTATAGGCAATGCTCCCTTTTTAGCAAGTCCACCAAGTTTGTTTAAACCTGAAAACATTTTACTGAATCCTTTTTTCTCAACAATTCCACCACCTGTTTTTTTCTTATTATCTTCATGTTCTCCCTGTGATGCATTGAATTCCTTTTGTGCCATTTCCAATTCACCTTCAAGCATTTTTTTATCAGCAGGAGTTGTTGCTTGCTTTAGATTGTCTTTTGCTTGATCTAAACCACTTTGTGCTTTTTCAAGTCTTGCACTGGAAATTTGTAAATCGTTAAATGTCATTGTTGACTTACCTACTGCTTTAATAACAGTTCCAAGTGCAGCTTGGAATCCAAATCCACCTGTCATTGTTTTTGTTGCAAATGCCAATGATTTGTCAAATCCCATTTGACTATCTCTCAAAGTAATATTTCTTCTAACCTGTCTAGCGTGATGATCTTCTAAATCAATTTTTAATTTATGTCGTAATCTAATTAATTGATCATCTACTTTTTTTAATGCTTTCTTACCTTTAATTTCCTTATCTATATTTTGTCCCATTATTGTTTGTTTTTCAACTGTAGAAATTGCTTGAAGCATTGCACCGTTGAAATGATCAGTTGTAAGTGTAACTTTTTCTAATAACTTTATATAGGCATCAGCCATTTGATTGGCTTTCTTTTGGTTCATGTTATATAAATAATGATAAAACTATTTAAAGTTTTTAGCCATTGCACGATTTGTTGGCATACTGCCTGCACGCTGAGACTCTTCCATATAGTCTCTATGATAGGAAAGTAGTTTTTTTAGATAGTCTAAGGGTAGTTTGTCTACTTGCTCTTTGTCCCAACCAAATTGGCTGGCACAGTGGTAGTAGATGCTGTATCTAACTTGCTCAATTCCTCTGAGCTTATGAAGGTCTCCATCCAATCCTCTATATATGTCGTTAAAGGGTGTACCTTCACTATCTCCTTTAGTATCGATTTGATTATCTTGGAATCAGTGAATTTTATAGCATTCATGTCTCCCACTTTAAATGGGGCTTTTTTAATTGTTAGTAATAATAAATTCATTCTGTATTTTTGTATGTCAATTTTTGGTTTACTGACATCACTAAGGTCTACAGAATTTCCTATAAGTGTTTCAGTATCACCAAATGTTAAAGAATCTTCAAATTCAACTACTGCCTTCTCTCCTTTCCATAATATCTCTATAGGTATAAGAGTCATAAGAAAATATGAAATCGGGTTATTAATAAGGCTTGTGGTAATAACTATGTTGTGTCTACTGTTACGAATGAGTATTTTGCTTTGAAGTTAAGTTCTTCATAAATAATTTCTGCTGGTTCAATGCCACTTGTACTGTGATCATTTAATGATATTCCACCAAATTCAAATTTCATTGATTTAGTACCGTTTGTGAACATTAATTCCAATGCAACATTGCTTGAATCCTGTGGAAGTACTTCAACTTCGGTTCTTGATTGATCAATTACATGTTGTAACAGAGTTTTATCTTTGAATGTTGTTTTGAATCTTCCACCAATGTCAAATATTTTTCTGAATGATGTTTGTGCATAGTGGCTACCTAATCCATATAACAATTCGTTGTTAGTAGTAAATGTGACATCAACATCTTGAATTTCTGCAACTGCTGTAAGTGCATTACTGACACCTGTTGCTAGTTTTAATGAACCGTGTGCAAATGTATATGGTGTTGATGGTTGGTTGGTTATTGCATCTTGTTGTACCATTGTAGATGTAGCTGCTGCAATGTCAGCAGTGTCTTCTTTGGCAAATGCCATATCAATAGTACCATTAACTGTTTCACCTATGGTTGTAGAAATTCCCACGGAATTAACTACACATCCTTTTAATGTTCTGGTTAAAATATTATCAGTTCCAGCATTAACTTGTATTCTGGTTGCTAATGATGGTGTTGCTAATGGTGATACACTTGTTCCACTAGTTCCTGTATAAATTACACCACTTGCTGCTGCTGGATAAGTGTATGTTCCAGATACTTCAGTAGGTGCACCATAAATTGATTTAAATAATTTGTAAGACTGAGTGTCATCAAAAACAAATCCTATGCTGCAAGCTCCTTGTTGTTGACCATAAGCAAATTTAGAAGGTTCTACTTGACCTAATTTGTTAAGTTGTATTTGACTGGTATTAAGTGATAATGAGCTTACTTTTTGTTGTAGACCGAATGTGTCAGCGTATGTTGGGGCATTTGAAGAGTGGTCTGCAAAATCTGTTTCGTAACCGTATGCTATAGATGCAGATCCTCCAGTATAAGCAGATGCCATATTTTATAACACTTGTATTACTATTTAAAGATTTTTACTCAGCCATCTTTCTATATGAGATAGTTATGACATAATCGAACATGTTACGGAATTGAAAGTTTCTACTGTATGCAGTCAATATCCTTAAATCAGTATAATTAGTGCCTACGATATTATCCTTGATTAATTTTACTATTTGCTTGACAACATCATTGTGTCTGTCTATATTCTGATAGGTACGTATATCTAACTCCATTATCTGTTCATGGAAGAATGAACTTCCACCAAGACCAAAATACTCTATATTTTCACCCTTTGGTGATATCACTATCTCATCACTTCTGTCATCTATGAATCCAACAGTTCTCTTTTCCCATACTTTGGTTATGTGAGGAGGTCTGACTGTATCCCATTTTGTCTTTATTAGTGCTATAATATCGTCTACAGCATCATATGTTATTATAGACATTACCAGTTAACACTCACACTTTTTTTCAACATATCTATATCTTTATCCTCCCAAGTACTATAAGAATATTCTTCCGTATATGGGAAGGAGCCAGCCCAGTGCTCATTTTTACTGAATGAGCCTTGTTGAGGTCTCTTATCTGCTGTTAATTCTGCCCAGTCCTCATCTGGCATACCGCTTGGTTTTCTACCTACATACCATAATTTTCTGGCAACTAGAAACGCCACAGCATTTATCAAACTTTTTTCCTTCTTTTTGTCCCATGTTGTAGGTGTTTTGGTGTTGAATTTTATACCATATTCTACCTGTTTATCAAGATCACTCATGGTTGCAAATTTAACATTTTTAACCCATTCCCTTATTTTTGACATGTCTGGCTTACCTCCAGTTTCTCCACCAGCAGGATAATATGCTACACGATAATCATCAGGTATTTCTGGCATGGTATCATATACTTGATCATCTTCGTCATCTCCAAACACCTTGTCATCTGGTTCTGATTTTTTCATTTGTTCTTCTGGTCTTTGTACTGAATGAACCACAGACATTGCCAGTTGATTGTCAGTTAAATCATCTTCTATTGAAACGTTGTCCTTGTCTAAATCATCAGGTATCTCTATTGCAACGTCGTCATAAAAAATCTCATCATCTTTTGGTTCCTCATCTATTTCAGGATCTAATACTCTCGCATGACCACCCTGATTTATTATTTCCTTCACCTTACTCATTGCTTTGGATACTCTTCCAAGCAAGCTACCACCGAACATTTTCCTATGGTATCACGAATACTTCTCGTCTATTTGACACACATAGGTCTATGTCCTCTTGCCAAAATCTTTTACTTTCACTAGGAGATACACTTCCACCACTTGGAATTTCATCCATACGGAATGATGTATTCATTACTTCTATTGCTGTCATTTTAATTACAGCATCTACAACATCTAATGGTATTTCTGTATCACCTGCAAAGTTTTCTCCACCATATCTGTAAGTGACTCTAACTCTGTTTTTTCTTAGAATTGTAAACAAATATCCTCTTAAATGTAATGTTCCTCTCTCATATTCACAATGATACCATTGATTTTGATCTACTACATTTTCCCATGAATCTGATTCTCCCTTCCAAACCTCTATCTTATCACCTTGTGAACTGTCTAAAATTTGTATATTTCTATGTTGTAAGAATAATGGAGTACCCCATCCAAATGTATATAGTAAAGGTAAATCGTGAACTTCTCTTGTAATCTTCTTTGTTTTCCAAGTATGACCTATTCTTCTGTCTAACTCCTCTTCTTTTCTGGCAATTATCTTACGTACCATTTCCTTGTTTGGAGTGGTTGTTGAAGTAATAGGAACTCTTAGGAAATCACTAATATCTCCAACTGAACAATATGTGGTGGTAGTAACCATATTCTATTATAAGTCACTTGATATTTAAAGATTTATTTAAACACTATTATATATTTAGCAGTGGAACCTGTGACTTCTGCAAAGATGCCATTTTCAAATCTTCTATAAATGGAATCCATGTTCTGGACACTCTCTCCATATACTGTAAATTCTACTGGATCTGAATTAGAATCTCCATTATGGAATACTATTTTGTCTCCACTTGCACCTAGTTTGGTAACGTGAACTGCTGTCATAACACCGTGACCAGCTTTCACAACACCACTAGCGGCTACATCTTTTATGTTATGATTGGTATAAGTCATGATAATTGATATAATTGGTCATATATAAACATTATTAGAAAAAAGAATGTCCTCTATATTTAGGTATTTGATACCCATGTTTACATTTAATCGTAATCATTTTTGAAGATAATTCATTATATCCACATCCATTATATATATTTGGAATACATTTACTACAAATAATTCTTAAATTATTCTTATTAAATTTGAATTTTTTCTCAGGAGGTTCTTTTTTATGCATATGTTTAAATTCCCCTGACATATCTAATTGTTTAATTTTTTCCCAAAATTCATCAATATTATCCATACGTTATATAACACATTACCATTTAAAAATGTTATTATTAAGAAAAAAAATATGACTAGGTCTTAGTCTAGTAACCGATAATTCGGATACGAATAGTCATTGAATTGACTGCTGTATCTGCACTATCCAGTTCCTCAAGGGCTACAACTGTTGCTGTAGAGCTTGTTGGAGTGTGTCCGAAACACTTTATCTTACCAGTTGCTGCTGCACCTGCTGCTGCTGGTACATATTGTAAGAGTAGACCTTTATCGCAGTGGAGGATTTGTGCTCCAATTACGGTACTGATTCTACTACCTAAAGAAAGATCAACTACATTACCACCAGTAGCATAATTGTCGGAGCCACCATAGGTGACGTCAACAATGGTTGACTTTAACTTAGAAGTCAGTTCTGCTTGGATAGATAGTGTCTTTCCTGTAAGACTTTTGTGGTCGGCATTCTGTACAATTGTGATTGCCATTAAGAAATGTATGAACCACTAATATATAAAGTTAATATAAAAAAGGTGTAAAAAGGGGGGTTGGTATGACTAGAGTTTAATGTCTCTAATTTTACCTTGTGATTTGAAATGGCGACAAACTGTCTCACCCATTGTTCTGAACACACCTTTCTCAACGAAAGCATTGTTCACGAATGGATAGCCAGCAGATCTTCTAGTTGCTTCATAATACTCGGTTGGTATAGCCACTTGAATTCCGATTCTTGGATATCCATAGCCTTCTGCATCAGATGTATCTAATGCAAATAGTCTTCCAACTTCAGTTGAACCATTAGATGGGGCATCTTTTGTTGGAATGAATGGAATTCCATAGATAGAGTCGACATGAATACCAGTACCTGTACCTTTAAAGGTTTGGATACCGTTTACGTCTACTTGAACTAATTGCTCACCGTATGGGTTTGCAATACGGACACTTGGCATGTATAAGCCTTGTATCTCAGAGTAGACTTCATGGGAGCCTAGGAATACATTTGGATCTTTACCTGCTGCGATTCTAATCTTTCGTAAGAAAGTTCTTAGAACATCGTCAGTCAATACACCGTCAGTACCGATAGTACCAGAAGCAGATTCTACTGTACAGTCAAATTCTCCACCGTTTCCATCTCTGTCAACGGTAGCATCAGCAGCCCATGGATCGTAAAATCCAGAGTGGCTTCCACCTAGTGTATCTTCCTCTGCATCACTTGATACAATTCTATCAAGAGATTCAAAGTCTTTTGTACCAGTATGAGCTCCACTTGATGCTGCTGCATCGCTTTCAACATCTGCCAAAAGCATTCTATTAATGAACTCTTTGTGTTGTACTGCCATGTACAATCTAAGTGAACCAAGTCCACCCCAAATGTCGTCTTTTGAATGAGTTGATAGCCATTCCATAACTTCAGATGCACTGAAAGGCAACTGAGCAGTTTTTGGTTTGACATCTAATTCTGCGACTGTTGGTTTGATTGTTTCAGCAATTAATCCACCTTCGCTGGTACCACCTAATGTGGTATTGGCATTGGTTGTATTAAGTGTTGGTTTTGCAGTTATAACCCTCCATCCAGATTTGTCCCAAGGGTATTTTGGGAGAATTCCGAATGCGTTTGCTTCAAGATTCAGTTGAGCCCATGCATAAGCACCAAAAATGGCGTTAAACATACCAGCAGTGCTGGTTGTTGAAGGGGCATCAGCCTTTCTAAGAAGGTTACGATTGTGTCCATAATATTGTGCCTCAAGCTCATCGATTGTTCTGATTTGAGTCATTTTAGTATGTTCCTACTTCGTCAGGTGTTGGAGTATAATATTTTCCAGCTAGAATGTTTCTTGCTACTACACTTAGATTTCCACCTTCTCTTGCATCTTTCAAAACAAATGACATATCAGATTCTGCTGATTTGTTAATTGTATCGAGTGCTGCACTAGGTCTTGGAGTCTCTGTAGTGAAGTCAAATGATTTCTCTTGCATTTTCAATCCAGATGGATCGCTTTCAGGTTTCTTTTCAGCTTCCTTATCATCATGTAACCCTACTTGAATAGAGTTAGATTGATAAGTATCTGGAACTGTAACCTTTGCACCTACGTCTTCACTTGCTGAAGTTTGTGGCTTCAACGGTAAATCGGTTGGGGTTTCCAATGCTTTCAATCTATCATCAATGCCTACTAATGTAGAACTAACGTCTTTTTGAGTTTCTGCGAGGGACTTAATAACGTCAGTTAATGTACTGATGTTGGATTTGATTGCTTCTTGGAAGTCAGATTTTTCAACTTCGTCGTCTTTCTTTTCTTCTTCTTCAGATTGCTCTGAATTAGATTCGTTGTTGGAAGTATTTTCTACCATATCCTTATCAGATCTTTCTTTACCTGAGTTTATATAGTTTTCGCTATTTTTATAAGTGTCATCTTTTGTTGAACCTTGACCTCCTAATTGATTATTGCCAGCTTCTGTTTGATAGCCTGATTTTTTCTTATTATCATCTTCCTCTTCCTCCTCTTCTTCCTTACCTCTAGTAGCAACTGCATCACTAGACTCACCACCTTCTTCTGGGACTTTTGTTATTTGTTGTGTTTCTTGATTAGTATTATATTCCATTCCACTGTGTCGTACACTACCATATCCTGTATCTCCATCTTTTTTAACTTCTTCTTTAGGTTTAAAACCATCACCACAATTAGGACAGGCTCCTCCCAAAGATGTCATATCACCCATATCCCTTCCATTATCTGCAACACCAAGTTTTTTATGTTTTCCACAGTTAGGACAATAAT
>ENA-OREN01002931-OREN01002931.1-marine-metagenome-genome-assembly--contig:-NODE-2931-length-16480-cov-3.465768_pt1 | contig 16480 bp, 18 predicted proteins | sample MGYA00248624_ERZ508555 | MGnify/ENA primary metagenome ERZ508555 (study PRJEB26222, sample SAMN06267773) | marine metagenome | isolation source: Saanich Inlet, British Columbia, Canada | place...
AGATAAATTTAAAATTGATTTGTTAGATTTAGATAAAATTTCTAAAATTGACGCCGTTATTATCGCTGTAGCCCACGATGAATACAAAGAAATTACTAAAGAAGAATGGCAAAAAATCTTTAATGGCAGTGGTGTATTTATTGATGTGAAGTCAATTTATAAAAAAGATTATTTCACCGACACAAACATAATTCACTGGCGGTTATGATGAATTGTATAATGGGTAACATACAGTGAAAATATTGGTTACTGGCGCAACCGGTTTCATCGGCTTCCATCTTTGTAAATCTTTGTTAGAAGATGAATATGAAGTATTAGGTATAGACAATATAAACGACTACTACGATGTAAACCTAAAGTACGCCCGGTTAAAAGAACTTGGCATTTCAACATCGTCCATCACTACAAATTCATCTCCCATCAAACATATTCCATCTTCTATTTACAAAAACTACGGTTTTTTTAAGTTGGATATTGCAGATAGAGACTCCATTACCCAATTATTCCAATCATTCAATCCTAACATGGTGGTTAATCTTGCTGCCCAAGCAGGCGTTAGATACAGCATTGAGAACCCCTACGCTTATATGAATTCAAATTTGGTTGGGTTTTTAAACATAATTGAACTTTGCCGCCACAATAATGTTGAAGGATTTATTTACGCCTCAAGTTCATCGGTGTATGGTGGTAACAAAAAAATACCATTCAGCGTTGACGATCGTGTGGATAACCCCATTTCTATTTATGGAGCTTCAAAAAAATCAAACGAATTAATAGCCAATGCTTATTCTCACCTTTATGGGCTAAATACTACAGGCTTGCGTTATTTCACCGTTTATGGCCCATGGGGTCGTCCGGATATGGCCATGTTCATTTTTACAAAAAATATATTAGCTGGTGAACCTATACCCGTTTTTAACAATGGAAAAATGAAAAGAGACTTTACATATATTGATGATATTATATCTGGTACAAGATCAGCAATAGATAAAAACTATAAATGTGAAGTTTTCAATCTTGGCAATCATAAAAGTGAAAATTTAATGGATATGATTTCTTATATCGAAAAAGAGTTAGATATTGAAGCAAATATTGATTTACAACCAATGCAGCCAGGAGATGTAAAAGAAAGTTTTGCAGATATTGATAAATCAATTCAAATGCTCAATTTCAATTCAACCACAAATCTTGATGAAGGGATTAAAAAATTCATTGCGTGGTACACCAACTACTATTCAAAATCTTCCAATTAATATATTATATTTAACAAATGAATAACGATTCCCCCGCTAAAGAATCCTGGAATACAGTAATAAAACCTGTTGACGGTTGGTTTGGTATTGATATTAAAGAAATTATTAGTTATTGGGATTTAATACTACTGTTTGTGAGGAGAGATTTTATTGTTTTTTATAAGCAGACAGTTTTAGGGCCACTGTGGTACATCATACAGCCGCTTTTCAATACCCTAGTTTTTACGCTCATTTTTGGAAAGGTTGCTAAAATACCAACTGATGGTATTCCACCGTTCATATTTTATCTTTCTGGTACCGTGATATGGGCCTATTTTTCTTCATGTTTGAATCAAACTGGAAGAACATTTGTAGACAACTCACAGGTTTTTGGGAAGGTATATTTCCCCCGTGTCGCCGTCCCAATTTCAATAGCCATAACAGCTGTTTTTCAGTTTCTTATCCAGTTTGCTATATTTCTGGGGTTTTTCATCTATTTTTATTATATCGGTTCAGATATAAAGCCAAATATCTATGTTTTAACACTACCATTAATTGTGCTACATATGGCGGTTCTCAGTGTAGGTATGGGGCTAATAATTTCAGCAGCTACAGCAAAATACCGTGATTTGACCTTTGCCATGGGTTTTTTTGTACAGCTTTGGATGTATCTAACACCAGTGGTTTATCCACTTTCAGAGGTTCCTGATAGATTCAAAATATTTATTCTTATAAATCCTATGACAGCGGTGGTAGAATCATTCCGCGGTGCTTTTCTAGGAGCAAATTCCATAACTCTCGATAGTCTAATTCTAAGTATAATCATTACTGTTGTGGTTTTTGTTTTGGGTATCATTGTTTTCAGCAGGGTAGAAAAAACATTTATGGATACAATATAATAATGTCAAATACAGTCATCAAAATTGAAAACCTCTACAAGGAATACCGTCTGGGTGTCATCGGGCACGGTACTCTGTACCGAGATCTTCAGAGTTGGTGGGCAAAAGTTAGAGGGAAGCCGGATCCTAACTCTCTGATTGGCGTGGCTAATCAACACGAAAGTAAAGACAGCATCCTTGCTTTAAATAATATTAATCTTGATGTGGAGGATGGTGAAGTATTAGGTATCATTGGACCTAATGGTGCTGGTAAATCAACATTATTAAAGATCTTGTCGAAAGTTACGACCCCAACAAGTGGGGTCATTAAGTATAATGGAAGGATTGCCAGTCTTTTGGAAGTGGGAACGGGTTTCCATTCCGAATTGACCGGTAGAGAGAATATTTATCTTAACGGGGCCATCAATGGTATGGCCAGGAAAGACGTATCAAAAAAACTTGATGAAATAGTGGATTTTGCTGGTGTAGATAAATATTTGGACACGCCTGTTAAGCGATACTCTTCAGGTATGCACGTTCGCCTCGGATTTGCCGTAGCAGCACACTTGGAGCCTGACATCTTGGTAGTTGATGAGGTATTAGCTGTAGGAGATGCAGAATTCCAAAAAAAAGCGATTAGCAAAATGAAAAATATAAGTGAATCAAAAGGTAGAACTGTCCTTTTTGTAAGTCACAATATGGGATCTATAGAAAAACTATGTAGTAGGGCTGTTTTAGTTGAAAACGGAAGTATAACTGAAAATGGACCAGTACGTCAAGTGATTGCTACTTATCTAAAGTCTAATTTAAATGATCGTGGAGAAAAACAATGGAATGATGCGGCAATAGCCCCTGGAGACGAAGTGGCATGTTTGCGTTCAATACGAGCATGCAATGCTGAAGGGCGTGTACTAAACGAGTTCAATGTAACTGAATCGTTCTATATAGAGGTTGAATTTAGTGTATTGAAATCTACACATAACTTAAATGTTTCATTATATTTCAGTGATGAATCTGGAAATATTATATTTGTAACAGGAGATTTTCAAGATAAAAGATGGCAGGACCATGTACGTTCTAGAGGTATTCATCGTAGCAGAGCACACATTCCAGGTAATCTTTTGAATGAAGGGACCATCAGAATTTTAGTTGCTATCGTTACGAATCCCTACACACTTCATGCATTACAGCGTGATGCAATTTCTATTAAGATCAGAGATGACTATGATCCAGATGGGGCAAGAGGAAACTATACGAAAAAATGGAGAGGGGGCGCTGTCAGGCCCTTGCTGAAATGGTCATTTGACTTCGAACCACTCAATGAGGATTAAATGAAAGTAATAATTCTAGCTGGCGGTTGGGGTACGCGCATGGGGCAACTTGCAGAGTTGCTTCCAAAGCCAATGGTTTCTATTGGCAATATGCCGGTACTTTGGCATATTATGAAAATATATTCTCACTACGGCTATAATGATTTTATAATAGCATTGGGTGTAAAGGGACATGTTATTAAAGAATACTTTTATAATTTTGAAGCTTTAAATAGTGATTTCACAGTTGAGCTTTCTTCTGGTAAGACTACATATCACAGCAGGCACAAAGAGGCCGAATGGAAAGTGACGCTTGTAGATACAGGTATGAATACACTAAAAGGCGGTCGTATAAAACGTGTAGAGCCTTTTTTATATGATGATATAAATATGATTACTTACGGTGATGGTGTGGCAGACATTGATATAAAGAAACTTGTGAATTTTCATAAATCTCATGGTAAAACAGTTACATTTACAGGCGTACACCCTAGTGGCCGATTTGGAGAGTTTGAAGAAGTAGATAACCAGGTCATAAGTTTTCAGGAAAAGCCGGATAGTGGCAAGGCTTACATCAACGGCGGGTTTATGGTTTTTAATCGAAATTTATTGGATATTCTTACAGCTGATGAGGATTGCGATTTTGAGTTTGCTGCCCTTGAAAAGCTGGCAAAAGAAGGAGAAGTGATGGTCTATAAACATGAGGGATTATGGGAATGTATGGATCATGAGCGGGATGTTGCACATCTCAACAAACTTTGGAATGAGAACAAAGCTTTTTGGAAAATCTGGGAATAAATGTTTGCTGACATATATAAGGGTAAAAAAGTTTTAATTACCGGAGATACAGGCTTCAAGGGTTCATGGTTAGCATTGTGGCTACTTGAGCTTGATGCAGATGTTTATGGTTATGCACTGCCCCCGGAAAGAGATGAAGATAATTTTGTTGTGTGTGGTTTGGAGAGAATGTTTCATCATACTGATGGTGATGTAAGAGAATTAAAATCTCTTTTACAATTATTTGATAAAATTCATCCTGATATCGTATTTCACCTAGCTGCACAGCCACTTGTACTAGAATCATATAATGATCCACATGAAACGTTTGCAACAAATGTTATGGGAACTGTGAACTTGTTTGAAGCCGTTCGACTTACACCTTCTGTAAAAGTAGCTATTAATGTCACTAGCGACAAATGCTATAAGAATAATGAATGGATATGGGGATATCGTGAAAATGACCCTATGGGTGGAAAAGATCCTTATAGTGCTTCCAAGGGTGCTTCAGAAATAATTACGTCATCTTATATGTCATCTTTTTTTAAAAATGAAGGTACTGCAAATATAGCTTCTGTACGAGCAGGTAATGTTATTGGAGCTGGAGATTGGGCTGAGAACCGCATTATTCCAGATTATTTTCGAGCTAAAAAGTCAAATACAGAATTAGTTATTCGCAACCCCAATGCTACACGTCCCTGGCAGCATGTTCTGGAACCATTGAGCGGTTATATGCATCTTGCTTCTGAATTATACAATATGGGGAAAACATTTCAAGGTGGGTGGAATTTTGGACCACTCGATGAAATGAACAGAACAGTTGCTGAATTGATAGAAAAGCTTGGAAAGCTTGATAATAATACGAACATAGTTTATAACAATACAGAAGATAATTTAGAGGCCAATTTGTTAAAGCTGGATATATCCAAGGCTGTAAGTCAGCTGAATTGGATGCCGGTTCTGGATTTTGAAGAGACCTTAAAGTATACAATTGAGGGTTATTTGTCTGACCTTGATGGGAATTCTGCTATAGGCGACAGATTGAAAACGATTGAATTCTATACAGAAGCTGCAAAAAAACAAAAAAATTCCTGAGTTCCAAATTAGAATTTTTCTCTGTTAAAAAAATATTGTATAATGATATTCAATGAACTACCGCTGAAAGGTGCCTATACGATTGATCTGGAAAAAAGGGAAGATGGACGTGGTTTTTTTGCCCGTATTTTTTGTTTGGATGAATTTGAAAAACAAGGACTAAATATAAGTATTGTCCAAATGAATACCACATTAAGCAAAGAAAGAGGTACTGTCAGAGGTTTACATTTTCAACGACCACCAAAAGCTGAAGCTAAGATTGTACGTGTATCATCGGTTCCATCTGGGATGTGATTGTAGACATAAGAGAAGCTTCGCCAACTTACGGCAAGTGGTATGGTGCGGAACTAAATAATAATAACCGCACAATGATGTATGTACCGAAAGGATTTGCCCATGGTTTTCAAACCTTGGTTGATAATGTTGAGCTACTTTACTTGCACTCTGAGTTTTATAGTGCAGAGCATGAAGGAGGACTTTTGTATAATGATAAAACCGTCGGCATTAACTGGCCTTCACCTATATCGGAAATATCAGAAAGGGATAAAACTCATCCGATGTTAAATGACTTAAATCCTATTAAACTATGAACTGTCGTCATTGCCAGAATAAGCTTGAACATTTATTCCTTGATTTGGGTATTGCGCCGCCATCCAACGCATATCGTTTAAAAAAAGACCTACATAAACAGGAAAAGTTGTACCCGTTGCGAATATTTGTTTGTGATAAGTGTTGGTTGGTTCAGACCGAAGATTTTGTTGATCCAGATGAGCTATTTAATCCAGAATACGCATATTTTTCATCAACTTCCAGTAGTTGGCTTGCTCATGCTGCAAGGTATAGTGGAATGATTCAAAAGAGACTATCTCTAAATAGTGATAGTCTTGTTATTGAGGTAGCATCTAATGATGGTTATTTGCTGAAATATTTTGTTGAAGCCAGTATCCCCTGTTTAGGGATTGAGCCGACAGATGGCACAGCCGAGGCTGCAGAAAAATTGGGTATTTCCGTTCAGCGTGAGTTTTTTGGAACAAATCTAGCAAATAAACTGGTTGCTAAAGGGAAAAAGGCTGATCTAATTATTGGTAATAACGTTTATGCACATGTACCGGACATAAATGATTTTACACTAGGGCTTAAAAAACTGTTAAGTCCCAATGGTACTATCACGCTTGAATTTGCCTATTTATTAAAACTTATTCAACAAAACGAGTTTGATACAGTGTATCATGAGCATTTTTCATATCTATCACTTCATGCTGTTAAATCTATCTTTGAAGGGACAGGACTAAAAATTTATGATGTGGAAGAATTAACCACTCACGGAGGCAGCTTGAGGGTTTACGGGTGTCATGAAGAAGCTCGTTTTAATACAATGGAACGGGTCTATGAGCAGTTGCAAAAGGAGGAAAAGGCCGGACTTCTGGAGTTGAAGACCTATGTGCATTTCCAGAAAAAAGCTGAAAGGGTCAAGAATGGACTTCTGGCTTTTTTGGTAGAACAGAAAATGCAGGGAAAATCCGTGGCTGGATACGGTGCTGCTGCCAAGGGAAATACTTTGCTCAACTACGCCGGTGTCAAGCCCGAACTGCTTCCATTTGTTTGTGACGCAGCTTCATCCAAACAGGGAAATTATTTACCCGGAAGTCATATCCCTATTTTTCCGCCGGACTACATCAAAAAACAGAAACCCGATTATATCTTGATCCTGCCCTGGAATATTGCTGGGGAAGTTAAAGATCAGCTTTCTTTCATCCTTGATTGGGGTGGGAAGTTTGTAACGGCTGTGCCGGAATTGACAATATTATGAAACCCCGCATTTATTATACTAAACCGTCCATCACGGCACTGGAAGTCCGCTATGCAAATGATGCAGCTGCCAATGGCTGGGGTGATAAATGTTATGAATATATAAATCGTTTTGAAGAAGCATTTAAAACACATCTAGGCGTAAAGTATGCCATCGCTACATCAAGCTGCACTGGCGCACTGCACATGGGTTTGTCGGCGCTTGGGGTTGGGCCAAGAGACGAGGTCATTATGGCGGATACCAACTGGATTGCCACTGCAGCCCCCATCGTACACTTGGGAGCAAAGCCCGTTTTTGTAGATATCCTTCCCGATTCATGGTGCCTTGATCCGGAACTTGTAGAGAAAGCAATTACCCAGCGAACCAAAGCTATAGTGGCTGTGCATCTGTATGGTAATCTCTGCGATATGGACAGTCTGCTTGACATCGGGAAAAAATACGGCATCCCTGTTATAGAAGACGCCGCTGAAGCGATCGGATCGGTCTATCAAGGAAAGCGTGCGGGGTCTATAGGTAGGTTTGGAACCTTTTCATTTCACGGGACCAAAACACTTACAACCGGGGAGGGCGGGATCTTCGTCACTAACGATAAAGATTTGTATGAACATGTCCTGACTTTGAGCAATCATGGCCGTGCACGGGGCCAGACCAAGCAGTTCTGGCCTGACATGGTGGGTTTCAAGTACAAGATGTCAAACATCCAGGCTGCCATTGGTTGTGCGCAAATGGAGCGTATTGAAGAATTAATATTTAGAAAAAGAGAAATATTAAATTATTACAAAAAGAATTTGGAATGTATACCTGGTATAATTATGAACCCAGAGCCAAATGGAGAGGTAAATGGATCTTGGATGCCAAATATTGTTTTCAAAAAAAAGATGGGACTTACAAGAGAAAAACTCTTGGAGCGTTTTACTAAGGAAAATATTGATGCAAGAGTTTTCTTTTGGCCATTGAGTTCACTCTCAATGTTTGATAATCACCAAGATAATCTGATAGCATGGGATTTACCTAAAAGATCAATAAACTTACCTAGCTATCACGATATCAGCCGAAATGATCAAGATTGTGTTGTGAATGTTATAGCCGGCGTGCTGAAGTGAGGGTCGCGGAGCGCAAATGAAACTTCTGCTGATGTCTAATGGAAAGGTGGGTAAAGAAATCGCTATGTGGGTTATGGCGAAATATCCAGAGGATATTGGTACTATAGTTACAGTTGTTGATAATGAGATCAATCAGTGTGCTAGGGATAAATGCATTCCGAATTTGGTGTTTCAGTCTGAAAATCAGGTATTAGATGACCTCTCAGAATTCGGAAAATTTGATTTAGGGATTCTTGCGTGGTGGCCAAACATTATCTCACCAAGGATAATGGCATTAACAGCGAATGGATTTATAAATACGCATCCCAGTTTTTTACCATACAATCGTGGTAAGCATTATAACTTTTGGGCACTTATTGAGCAGGTGCCATTTGGTGTTAGTTTGCACTTTATAACATCTGGAATTGATGATGGTGATATAGTAGTTCAACAACGAATTGCCTATGATTGGGAGGATACTGGAGAATCGTTGTATAACAAGGCTAGCTCATCGATAGTGGAGTTATTTGAGTCAACATACCCAAACATACGGAATGGGAATATTCAACGCATTAAGCAGGATTTAAGTAAAGGTAGCTTTCATCATTCCAAAGAAATTAACAATGCTAGCAATATCCTGCTCGATAATAGTTATACAGCACGTGAACTATTAAATCTGCTTCGTGCGAGAACATTTACCGGACATCCCGCTTGTAGTTTTGAGGATGCTGGGGAAGTTTATGAAGTTCATATAAAAATAAGGAGGAAAAATACAGATGGGTCATTATGAATCGTTTAAGCAAGAATGCAGGCTTGAGATTGATGCTATGGGAGAAGATGAAAGTTTGGCAGTGAATACATGCAAATGGTTTAACAGTGCCAATCTAAATAAATATTCATATCACTTCGAATCGTTGGGCCGCCCCATCATCCAGTACCCCCAAGATATGGTCGCCATGATGGAACTGATCTGGCAGATCAAACCCGATCTGATCATCGAAACTGGTATCGCCCATGGTGGTTCTCTGATCATGAATGCCTCCATGCTGGCCCTGCTGGATATGTGTGATGCAATTGAAGCAGGTACCAGCATTGACCCAAGTGTATCAAAACGAAAAGTACTGGGTATTGATATTGATATTCGTGAATATAATCGCTCAGCGATTGAATCACACCCAATGTCATCTAGAATTCAGATGATACAAGGCTCTAGCACGGATAAAGACATAATTGAAAAAGTTTATGAAATTTCTGAGCAATACAAAACTATCATGGTTTCTTTAGATAGCAACCACACACATGAGCACGTACTTGCAGAGCTTGATGCATATGCTCCACTTACAAGCTTGAATAGTTATTGCATTGTTTTTGATACTATTATTGAGGATATGCCTGATGACATGTTCCCTGACCGCCCCTGGGGTCAGGGTGACAACCCGAAAACTGCAGTGTGGGAATACTTAAAAACTCACCCAGAGTTTGAAATCGATAAGAGTATTCAGCATAAACTGCTGATTACCGTTGCGCCGGATGGGTATTTAAAGAAGGTGGTATAAATATCTTAAAGAAAAGATAAATCTAAACAAATATGAGACAAGTTGAATCGTCACCATTAGTTAGTATCGGTATGCCAGTTTATAATGGTGAAGAATATATTAGCCAAGCACTTGACTCTCTTTTAGCCCAAACTCATACAAATTTTGAATTAATTATATCTGATAATGTTTCAACTGATGGGACATGGGGTCTTTGTCAACGATATGCGGTTAAAGACACACGGATTCAGTTGTACCAAAATGATGAAAACCTTGGAGTGTATAACAACATTAATCGTGTGCTTGAATTATCATCTGGTAAATATTTTATGTGGGCCGCACATGATGATATTTGGCATAAAGATTTTATATCTGAATTAGTAAACTTGCTTGAAGATACGTCATCGGCGGTGTTGGCTGCATGCCGTTCTGAGAAGATAACATATGCAGGAAATGCTATCAAGTCAGGACCAGTATATTTGACTACGATAAACATGACAAGGGCTGAGCGATTGCGCTATTTTGCTCAATATGCTAATGGTTGGCTTTTTTATGGTTTGTACCGTAGTGATATTGCACGGGATAAAATGGCAGTATTTTTAAATAAACAACTATCTTCTGCTCACCCTGAAGTCTTGTTTATGCACAAGTGTATTGATAGTGGTGATTTGACCTTCACAGAAAAGGTGCTTACTTTCAAGCGTCAAAGTAAAGAGGATCATCAAACTGTTACAAATTTTGAAGTATGGAAATCGTTTTATTTGCATTGTTATGGATCATTATTTAAATGTTATCATTTTAACGATTTAAGTTTTCGCGAAATTGTACTTGTCTATTTAGGAATTGTTAAAGGCTTTTCTCAACGATCTTCCTATATAATTTTACACCACAAGGTTTATAATAATAGGCTTGTATCTATACTTAGAGGAATTAAATCTTTAATATTATCCCTTATCACTTTCAAAAGAAGGTAAAATTTGTATAAATATTATCAGAACATCAAATTATATAGACTTTGTTGCTATGAGTAATAATGATATTGCAGACAATCAAAGAGAGATAGCAATTATAGGATATTATGGCTGGGGTAACTTTGGTGATGATCTACTTGCCAGTTATGTGATTGGCCAAGTATCTTCATTGATTTCTCCGGATAAAATTATTATTACGGGCCCCGAAGGTAACTATTTGGAAAGATGGTTCCCCGGGATTCGTTGTAAAGCAGGCAAGGATATTTTTCTATCTGGATCCTACCCAGTTAGAAAAATTATATTTGGAGGAGGTGGTCAATTCTTTGCATTCCCTCCATCCAATATCTTGAATCTTTGGGGTTTACTAAAATGTAAAGCTTATGGCCGTTGGCGGATGATTGGATTTTCGAATTATCGTCGACTGAGTGCTTATGCTTTCTGTGTTGGAGTCGGTCCATTAGAAGGTGTTGGGGCTAAATGGATGACTAGAAAATTTTTTCAGCAATGCGAACAAATAAGTGTACGCGATGCTATATCAAAAAATTTTCTCTCTTGTAATGAAAATGTTCGATTAGCAGCTGATCCATCCATCGGATTATCTATTAAATCATCATCTATTGGCCAACAAAAATCTAAAATATTAGGAGTAGTAGTACGTGATTGGTCGCAAGGGTTAAATGTAAGTGGGATAATTAAATCGTTGCGTTCTGCAGCTCAAGTTTTACGTAACCGTGGATGGAAAGTAAATTTTATTTCCTTTCAACCCAAGTATGATAAGAATGTTATTCAGATATTGCTAGATAATGATGAAAATGTGAAATATTGGCAACCACAATCAGAATCAATTGAAGATTTTTGTCAGTATTTATCTGGATTTCAAGTCTTGATAACTATGCGGGCACATGGCGTGTTCATTGCTTCGCAGTTAGGTGTAGTTCCTATTGCAGTTTGTATTGAACCTAAGCTTGAGATAACCGCAGAGAGATGTGGATGTCTTAACTATATGATCAATGTGGAAACTTCACCGGATCAGATTGTTACTAAAGTAGAACTAGCGAGTAAAGATTATCCCCGAATTTGTAATTGGGAGGATGAACACCAAGCACTTAAAATTGAGTCGGCCAATCTACGTGAATGGCTTCAAAATTGAACTATGTGTAGAAATTGTTATTAAACTTATTATTGATAAAAAGGGTTTTCATAATGTCTTTAAAACTAGGTTTTAACATATGCTAACTGTTTTATCCGTGTTTGGAACAAGACCAGAGGCTATCAAAATGGCACCAGTAATTCAAGCATTAAATAATAATTCTGATAGCATTCATTCAGTAGTCTGCGTAACAGCACAACACCGTCATATGCTTGATCAAGTGCTTGAGATATTCAACATAGAGCCCAATTATGATCTTAACTTAATGAAAAAACGGCAAACACTTACTGAGTTGACGGCCCGAGTGATGTTATCATTAGAACCGATATTTGAGGAAGTTAAACCTGATTGGATTTTGGTGCAAGGTGATACAACGACAGTCATGGCAGTCAGCCTGGTAGCTTTTTATAACGATATCAAGGTTGGGCATGTGGAAGCTGGACTACGAACGAACAACAAAAGATCTCCTTTTCCAGAAGAGATTAACCGTAGAATTGCTTCTGTGATAGCTGATTTGCATTTTGCTCCAACAAAGAGTTCTCATTTATCTTTATTAGCTGAAGGTATTCCAGAAAAATCCATTAAGGTTACTGGTAACACAGTAATCGACGCCTTGTTATGGGTGAGAGATATTGTGTGCCAACAACCCCCATCTTTACCGGGTGGATTGATTGAAAAAATTGCTGGCAAACATTTAATTCTGGTAACAGGACATCGACGGGAAAGTTTTGGCATTGAGTTTGAAAATATCTGTCGGGCATTGCGTGTCCTTGCGAAGGATAATGCTGATATATGCATTGTATATCCTGTTCATCTAAACCCTAACGTACAAGAACCCGTTTATCGTATTCTTGGTGATGTGGATCAAGTGGAATTGATTGATCCGTTACCATATACGAGTTTTGTATGGCTTATGGATCAAGCCTATTTAATTCTGACTGATTCGGGTGGCGTGCAGGAAGAAGCGCCATCATTAGGGAAACCAGTGTTGGTGATGCGTGAAGTTACTGAACGGGCAGAAGGAATTGCGGCAGGGAATGCATGTTTGGTTGGCACAGATCAAAATAAAATTATTAATAAAACCAGAGAACTTCTTATTGATAATAAACTATATCAGCAGATGGGTAGTGCAATAAATCCATACGGTGATGGGAAGGCAGCTGGTAGAATTGTGGATTCATTGTTAGCCTATAAATAATTCATATAGAAAAATACTATATCTATAATACTTTAAAAAACACTTCTATTGATAAATAATGGAGATTATTGAATGAAAATATTATATATCACTCATGAGTATGGTGATAGATGGATTAAATATGCAACCTTTATAAGACAATTAGGGCATAAAGTAGATCTAATAACATTGAAAGATAAACTAACGCCTGGCCAAGTCACATCAAAGGATTATTCAATTGATTATGACATCGTCTGGATCTTTGCTGCTGATTATATTTGGTATAAAGTACTTTCTGATGATTTTATACAAGCAGTGAAAAACAGTAATTCTATTTTTATTGGTTATTGTACTTTGAATTCTGTTGTTCCTTTTAAAGAATGGGTGGAAAATTATAAAGTGTTTGATATTTGCTTTATTCATAGTCAAATGGTAACAGACATGGCAAAAAAAGAAGGTTTGAATAATGTAATATATATGCCATATGGATACGATAAGGATGAGTATTATAAAATTAATAAAAGGAAAAAATACAATATAACTTTTATGGGTTCAGCTCAAACCAATAAAGAACCAGAACAGGATGAAAGAGCAAAAATTATAAATATGTTGAAAGAGTTTGATATAAAGGTTTGGGGATATACCCTAAAAGATAGGGTTGATAAAGCAATTAAAGTTAAAGGGTTTACTACACACAAAAAAATGAATAGGGTATATAATCAATCAAAAATAAATTTAAATATACCTATTATTAACAGCACATTACCTGAATTTCTAAATAAATATCACCCTAAGGATCGATTTTATGAAATCCCTGGTTCAAGTAATTTTATGATTAGTGGTTATTCTGATGAATTTAATGAACAATTTAATGATGGTATTCACTGCGCATATTACCATAATATTGATGAAATTTGCGAAAAAGTTGAGTATTTTCTAACTCATGAAAATGAAAGAAAAGAAATTGAACTAGCAGGATATCAACATGCTATGTCAAACCATCAAACTATATTTAGATTTGAGGGGATGTTAAATATAATAAAAGAAAAATATTTTTAATTCATTGTAAACATAATGCTTACATATAAAAATAATATTACAATTCAACTTCAATGAAAGTGAGGATATAAATGATCGTAAAAGAAATACATAATTACAAACTTTGTATTGACGAAAAGATACCTGGAATACAAGACTATTTACGTAATTGGAAACCAGGCACTATAGATAGAGAACCAGCTTTTGAATATTTGATACGTCAGGAAGTTAAACCAGGTATGACGGTATTAGAGCTTGGTGCTAATGTAGGATATTTGACCTTTATGATGTGGTCAAATCTTGCAGGAAATGGCAAGATATATGGATTCGAACCAGATCCACGTAATTATAAAATTCTTAATGAATCTGTGATATTAAATAATGCTGAAAATGTAGAAGTGTACCCTTATGCAGTGGATAATATAGATGGAGAAATTGATTTTAACCTTGGTATAGCATCAAATCTAAGTAGTATCAGACCCACTAAGAGCACAAGTGGAGAAACAGTTAAAGTTGAGACAGTTAGACTCGATACTTTTTTCAAGGATAAACCTCATCCTAATTTTATCAAAATGGATATTGAAGGCCATGAAGTAGAAGCACTGAAAAGTGGATTAGAAATATTTTCACAAAAATTTCCATGTAAGATACTTATGGAAGTGCATCCAACCCTTTTAGATGGTAATGCTTTTGAAAATGTATGCCGTGAACTACTTGATTTAGGATTCCATTACAAATTTGTTATTAGCGCTGGTGTCCCTCAACCTGACTTGTATAAAGAAAAAGGATATGAACCTATAAAAGTATTTCCAGGTAGTCCCTGGCGTCGAGGATTATATGATAACATAACAGATGACGATGCAATATTATTTTCATGTTATGAACATAAACAGAAATGTGACAGGAAGAGATGGACCCCTAAAATATGTAGATCAGTAATGTTGGAAAGATAGAATTATAAGGAAACAAGCGATTATGTCAATTAAGAGAAATATTAAAGAAAACTTGAGACAAATAAAATCTTGGATGATTAAAGATTATAATTCAATTGATATGAAATATGATGATTATCTGGCTGTGCAACACCGTTGTGAACCCCTTGAATTTGTGGGCGAAAGGTATAAAATAATTTCAAGTTTTGTTTTTATTATTGAGAAATTATATGAAGAAAATATATTAAAAGAAGATAAGATTGCTGATTCAGCCAGCTTTGAAAAAGTAGTCGGATATAAAAATTCATTCTTAGATGTAGGTACCCGTGACGGTTATGTGGTTGAGTTTATGAACTCTTTAGGTTTTTATAATGCAAAGGGTGTGGAAGTTTTTAAAGATTATATAAAATATGCTCAAAGTAAAGGTAGAAATGTTGAGTTTGGTGATATTCATGATTTGCCTTACAAAGACTCAACTTTTGATATTGTCTACTGTAGACACACGCTTGAACATACCTTAAATCCACAAAAGGCCATGGAAGAACTATATCGCATAGTTCAAAGCAAAGGAGTGTTGTATGTAAGTGTCCCCTTAGAGATGCAGGCCCGCGGTAAGCATACTGTTGCAATCCCAAATCTAAAAGTTTTTAAAAATATTGTCAAATCTCTAAAGCCTGACCCTACTATACTGCATATGGGTTTGTCCAGTAAAGTAGGAATAATACCTGATGGAAAAGAAGTTTTCGCATTAATAGTTAAAAATTAATAGATGAACTTATATTTAAGATTATTATTGAATTTCAAACGTTTACTCGGCCTTAAATTGTCAATAAATGATAAATATATTTTTAAGTCTTTAAAGGTAAATGACATTGTTATAGATTGTGGTGCAAATGTAGGAGATGTTACAGAATTAATGGCTAAAAATGATGCGACAGTATATGCTTTTGAACCTAATCCTCATGCTTATAAAGTGCTAAATAAAAGGTTTGAAACAAAAAATAATGTAATATGTGGAATGAAGGCTGTAGGGATTAAAGATCATAAAGCAGAGTTATTTTTCCATGAAAATTCTGAAGATGATGACTTATATTGGTCAACAGGTTCATCATTACTTAAATGCAAGCCAAATGTCAATTCTAATCGTTCAGTCAAAACTGATGTTATTGATTTAGCTAATTTTATTAGAAATCTGGGTAAGGATATTAAGTTAATTAAGATAGACATAGAAGGAGCTGAATGTGAATTGTTAGATTATATGATAGATGTTGGGATAATAAAAAATATTGAAATTATACTTGTGGAGATACATGATCACAAAATTACTGAATTAATTGAACCTACATCTAGATTGAAGAATAAGATCAAGAATAAAAATTTAAATAATATTTATCTAAATTGGAGATAAAAATAATACTCTAGATGTTTAAAATTGATAATAAAAACTAAGAGGAGGATTACAAAGAGTTTATATTTAGTTTAAAGAATTATTG
>ENA-OREN01002933-OREN01002933.1-marine-metagenome-genome-assembly--contig:-NODE-2933-length-16474-cov-2.866866_pt1 | contig 16474 bp, 10 predicted proteins | sample MGYA00248624_ERZ508555 | MGnify/ENA primary metagenome ERZ508555 (study PRJEB26222, sample SAMN06267773) | marine metagenome | isolation source: Saanich Inlet, British Columbia, Canada | place...
TGCAAGACAGGCTACGGTTCTCACTTAAACTCTCCATGAATATTGTGGTCAATAACCCCAGATTTGGGGAACCAACTTGTACTAGTTTTTCGTCGACTTCTTTGCATGAACGACAAATGAGGATGCCATAAAATAACCCTTCCAATCTCGGGGTATCTCGAGGGTAGACCCCAACGATCTAAAAATCTCCGAGTGCATATGCTCGAAAATGGGTGGCAATGGATGATAGTGATAAAACGACAACGAGAGTAGTTCTAGTCCTAAAGGGTCGAGCACATCTTGTTGTACCGACAGAGGATTATGCATTATGGATTGCACACCCTGTGTGTCGACCGTGTCAAAACTCTTCTTATGCTCCAATTTGTCATATCTTTCTGACAGAAAAGTCTCAACCTGTGTTTGAAGGGTTTCAGGAAGGCCGTCTGTAGGAATCAGATGATTTTGTAGAAAATCTTTCGTATACCGATTGGTGGAAAAAAGCGAAAACAACTCGTTTCGCAAACTAAAAATAAAGTTACCCTCCGGCAGAAGTAGACGGGAGAGGTTCGACATCGTTTTTAAGAAATCATTAGCATAGTAGACGGATCCGAGTGCCATGAGGCAATCAAATGATTCTCGAGCGAGGCCAACGGGGTTCTCCATATCTTCTAGAGATATCAAATTTGGATCTAAACCAGCATTGGAGATATTCTGCTTGGCTTTTGCCACCATTTTCGGCGATACATCAAAACCCTTGATATCGAATCCCATCTTTGATAAGGCTATCAATGGATCACCGGTACCACAGCCAACATCCAGGATTTTCTTCGGCTTAGTTTTATCTAGAATGCTTTTTACGATCTCCAGCCTATACCTGTTCGCTGGGTACTTCTTGTGTACTTTTTCCTTGTAGTCATCCCCATAGGTGTCTGCTTGTGCACCAAAATGTGCCCACGAGGCTACTTTGTTTCCGGGCTTGACACTGGTAACAGTATCCATCACATCTTGTTTTTCGATTACATAATCGTCGATAACCAAACAATCAATGTTTGTTGAAAGAAAGCAGTCTATCGCCTCACTTGGGGTATTGACTATTGGCTGCCCCTTTACATTAAAAGAGGTATTTAGGAGTACTGGGCAGTCTGTCTGGGACTTAAACGCAGAGAGTAATTTATGGAACCGTTCGTTGATACTTTTGTTTACTGACTGCACACGACAACTATTGTCAACATGTACTGTTGCAGGTGCTTTTTCTTGCGCGGGGAGCTTAGCCTGAGTTGCAATGAGCATATGAGGGCTCGACTGTCCAATCGCGAAATATTCCGATTGATGCTCTTCTAACACTGCGGGCGCAAACGGCCTAAATGATTCTCGAAACTTTACGCGGGAATTTAGATAGTCTTTCATCTCTGCAGGAAAAGGGCGAGTCAAGATGCTTCGATTTCCAAGTGCACGCGGGCCAAATTCAGCTCGCCCCTGAAACCATCCTACAATTTTCCCTTCAGCTAACCGGCTTCAGTCCATGCAAAAATGTCTTCTGGTATTGACGGCGTGAGTTCTCGCTGTTTGAATGCCCAACTCACTTGTTCTTTTGACGCGCAAGATCCAAGATAAAAGTTCCTAACTGGTTTGGATGAGATTCCTATGCCCTGCGCTTTTTGCGCAAGAAAACAGGCCCCGAGTGCAACTCCAGCATCTCCACTAGCCGGTTGAACGAATATCTCGTCAAATAAGCCCGACTGTTCGATTTTCCCGTTCATCGAACAATTCAATGCGACTCCACCGGCCAGGCACAAACGATCTATTTTATATAAGTCTCTAGCTTTTTCCAGCTGGCCTAGGACGATCTCCTCTAATCGAAGCTGTAACGCCGACGCTAAATCCATATGTCGTTGTTCTGGTGAATCCTGATATTGCCGTTCCCCTCCAAAACGCTCCACGAACTTGGGACTGATCCACGTGTCTCGTGTGACTGCGTAGGTGAAGTAGCTTTGATCTATTTCATAATCAAAATCGCCGGTAACCCGAATGATGTCACGGAAGGCATCAATGTAGGATTCCTCGTTGGACGGGGCTTTTTGATGCGGATTACCATACGTCGCGAGCCCCATAACAATTCCCTCATCGCAATGATGCTTCCAGCCGAGAAAATGTGTCACTGCAGAATAGAGCAACCCAAGGGAGTGTGGAAATCGACTTGCTGAGTGAAATACATCGAACTCACCCGATCGCGCTACAGCCATCAGGCTTGTCTCGATCTCGCCGAGGCCGTCATAACTGGCAATGATCGCATCCGTGAAGCCACTTGGGTACAAGGCGCTCGCAAGATGGCATTCATGGTGGCGATAAAAGGAGATTTTCCCGCTGAATCCCGTCTTCTTTCGAATAAGATCTTCCGAATTGAATTTCTCGGCAATTTTTTCTCTATCAGTAATTAACGCAGAAAGTCGATTTGAACTATCGATAGCACCTCGGAGGTAGGCTTCTTGGATGTGATACACCGGGTCAAAACCAAACGCTACCTCATCGATCATTTCTAACTCGATATTCGCTAATGCTAAACAGTCCTGAATTGCATTTATTGGAAACTCACGTGAATGCTTGTCACGCGTGTATCTCTCTTCTTCACACGCCGCAAGGATTCGATCGCCAACCATCAGTGCTGCCGCGGTATCATGCTCTCCGAAATTTAGACCGAGTGTCGCGTATTCTTTTTGCATCGTTTTACTCTATTCACGGCCTGTCAGGTGACTCACGCATGTGGTTGGGGGCGAATCGAGGCACTTCGCTTACGATTTTCGAATGAAGGATCAAGCCGCCTGGAACAACTTTTCCGAACTATACCCTGACTATGAGACCAGATTCTTCCAGTCGATTACTGATGATAGTTATATCTGAATACGCGACCCCAGTGTTTTCCGCGATTTCGACCAGATCATGATCGCCATCCGCGAGAAATAAAACCCACATCATTGCATCTAAGTCATACTCGAACGCATCTTTACTACGATGGGTCACTCCGGGCTGTTTGTTGGATCCACCAGTGCTGGGGTAAAGCCCTCTTGCCCCTAATCGTGGTTCTCCACCCTTTACTGTTGACGCTATTTTTGTATTGGAATCAAGGATCATCTGAACCTCTCGATAAACTTTTAGCGCTTCTCCAATCTGCTCTGGTGTAACAAAGTCCAGATTATCCTCAGACGTATGGTACTGTGCGTATTCATGGTATTTGTCTTTACAAATAGTGGCAACTGGAATTCTAATCCCAGGAGAGGAATATTGTCGCTCATCACTACCTGTAGGACAAAATGGGTATCGCTCGGGATTAATTTTAAAATCGCGAAACGCTAATTCGATGGCACGGTCAACTAAATGATTCCCTTTGAATGTCTTTTTGTAGCCGAGCTTGCCTGGCCCGCCACAGCAGGTTATCACTAAGCCCCCGAGAGTGCGATCTACGATATCCGGGTTATTGCTAACATATGCAATCGGGCCAATCGTCTCAGGCACAAATAGAAATCGCCATGTATAGCTTGGCTGGCCTGAATCGATGATCGATTTCGCCAATAGTGTTGTCGCAATTACGCCACTCAAATTATCATTTGCCATTGAGGGATGGCAAATGTAGGTAGAAACAAGAATCTCATCGTCTTTACGACCTGGGATTAACAGTTCACCAATCGTCAAAGAGCCGCTCGCGTCAAGCTCGGAGTCAATAACGACCTCCAGTGGCTCGGTGCTTCCTCGAAGTTTCTGATATTGCTCCTGAGTAACACAAAAACCCCAGTCTTTTTTATAGTAGGTGGTTCTGTAGGGAATCGCGTGGGGCATTTCCGGGAGCCAATGCAACTTTGGCTCTAATTCTGAAAACAACAACCTATGGTTTACAGGGGTACTGTAACCGACTACATGCAAATTATTCTCATCAAAGTCGACGATTCTCTCGCCATTGGCAGTCGCGATCCAGCCTCCCCTGATCTGCCATTCCTCAGGCACTATCCAGTCAAATACTTCTGTCCCACATGGGATTTCATGGGTCTTCAATGGGATGACACTGGCTAAACGGTCCAACGTTGCTCGATTACCGGCCCCACTCAGACTCCTGGCAATTGGGAAAAGCTCATCTAACAGTTCCCGTATAAGCGTTAGTTCTCGCGGATCGGTCACTTAATCTTTTCCCAGATTAAAATTTCATCTTTTGCTATCTCGTCGTGAACTTCTTTACCAATCACGTCGTCTACCTGCGCAGGACTGATTCCAGTGCCAGGTCTCTTAAATTCAAGATCCCCTGGGCTCACAATATGACCTTTCCTAATTACTCGTGCTGCGACAATGCTCCTTCGGGCATTCAGTCGCGCAATCTCCTCAGAGTCGAGCACCCTCTTATCGAATTCACCTAACACGTCCTGGGTTTCTTCGAGCAGCTGCCTAAATCGGATCAAATCTTGCCAATCCATCGCGTGATAGTGATCGTTCCCTGGCAACGCTTTATTGTGGGTAAAATGTTTCTCCAAGATCTCCGCCCCCAAGAGGGTCGCCCATTGCAGGACCTTCATATCTCCCGGCACTGTATGATCTGAATACCCAACCAGGTGCTCTGGATACGCGCTCTTAAGTCCCGCTATCATTCCCAAATTGGCATCGGAGTTTTTCGTCGGGTAATTCAAAACACAATGCAGTAACGCTACCTTGGGCTCTCTCCCAAGTGGTTTTCCATAATTTATCCAATTCAGCGCCTGATCTATCTCATCTAAGGTTGATGCGCCTGTAGACAACACTATCGGTTTACCAAACTGTTCGATATATTGAATGAACGGCTTATTAGTGATGTCTGAAGATGAAATTTTGAACACGTCCATTAGATCATTAAGAAAGGCCGCAGATTCGAAATCGAACGGGGTACTAAGAAATTCTATATCGACCTCACTACATCTTTCCTTTAGCTGTTCAAACTCATCCTTCCAAAACCGATCATATTTTTTGAACAGCTCATATTGGCTTTGCGTGGGCTCTTTCGAAATATCCCAGTACGCAGGGGAATTTTTTGATGCTATCGTCGACGCACGGTACGTTTGGAACTTGATGGCATCTGCACCGCCCTCTTTGGCCTCATCAATAAGTCGGTATGCAATATCAAGCTCTCCCTCGTGATTAACGCCAGCCTCAGCGATAATAAATGGGTCGCCTAAGGTTTTATTGGGCTGCCACCCTCCCAACCTGGCTGCCAGATTGTTATTTCTCAAAATGTCCTCACAATAAATCTTCAAGTACTAATCGGGCCGAACTAACCCCCTACCCCGTCTCATGGATCCAGCGCGGTACCGTTGTTTGCCAATTGACTGATAACAAGATCTACAATTTTTTGTTTATTTTCAGTAAAGCAATGGGGCACCGTACGATCAAACAACTCCTTTCTATATTTATTATCACTAATGATATTCAGGAGTTCCTGCGCTACCTGACGCTCAGTAACGCCCTCTTTATATGGGTCCAATGCAATAAATCCATTTGCTCGTGAAGCAAATCCGTGAGTCTTTTCTCGTTTATGTTGAGGCACTACGATCGCTGGGACGTTCATGTGTGCCATTTCATAGACCGTACGCCCGTTTGACGTGATCGCGACAGACGCCTCTTCCATAATCTTGGAAATCACCCCTGTTGCATGAGTCAAAGAGACGTTTGGCTTGGACAAAACCCGTTTCTCCAACGCACTATAACCACGATAACCAGGGCCCGTCACAATCTCGATCCCAATACGATATTTATCACAAACTGGCTCAATCGCTTCGAGTATCTTATAACTCAAATCGTGCTGATCTATTCCTCCAAAAGCCAACAACACTGTTTTGACCTCTTGATGAAATGAGCACGGCTTAGCGTCTTCAAATTCATCTCTCACGAACAAATAGTTCTTGCCCCAGAGAATATTTCCTTCGCTAAACTGGGGTCGGTCATACAACTCATTTATCGTAAGGTCTGCGAGCTTAGCTCCTTCCCCCAAATCTTCGAAATTCACGACGCGAGCGCCATACGTCTGTAAGGGCGTCACATCTTCGGGACATGTGTCCAATATATCATTGATTACGAGATCCGATTCCAAGTCAATCATGGTTGAGACGATTTCAGTTGGGCTTGCTACCTCGAGTCGATACTCGAGCTGGGCGACCTGCCTAATAACATCCTCGTTTTTGTCGTCAGTTATGAAAATAATTTCATGGTCGAGAATTTCATGGGCAAGCGAGAGGGCGCGGTATATGTGGCCCATACCCACTCTTTCGTTCCCAATTACACGAAACACGATTCTCTTCCGAGCGAGTAATTTCTCGCAGACCCACCAATCTTGAAACGACGCAATCTCAAAAACATCTTTGCCAACATCGATCGCAGTCTGTTTGAAATCTTGCGTCCTTCCCTCTTTGATTGCGGATCCGCGAATAAATACAAACGCATCAGACCGGACTTTCACGAACTCAGTCGGTTTTGACAGTAGGATCTCTTGGATTGTGAGTGGAGCTATCGCCAGGTTCCGCACCGGTTCATCTACCGAGCAAAATACAAGCTCTGTATCACCGGTATTGAGCAGCACTTCTGCTCTTTTTAACGAATTAATACTGACCAGCGGCGCATAAGGGGATAGCCACAAAATCGTATCTGATTTTTCTGTGTGCTTCGCACAATATTTCCCAAACTTTGCCGATGCCTCCTCGAGGTCGAGGATCTGGGTAGTATCAAGAAACGAGTTTGCCCCTAGTCTTTCGACCTTAAGCGCGACCTCTTCAAGATCAGTATAAATAAAAACATTAGCGCGCGGCACACCGAAACGTTCTGCTTTATCTATAAGCCTCTGAATGAGCGTCTTGCCCTGAATTTTGCGAGTCAGCGCTCCCTGAAAGATACAGGAAGATCCAAGCGCTGAAGCAAACACCTTTTTCATCATGCTAATTGAAAGCTTTGTTGGGTTGGAGAGTGTGGACAGTTCGCACCATCATCGAAACTGTTTCTACGATTTAGCCATGCCTAATAGTGGTTTGGATTACGCAGGATTTCGTAGACGAAAATATTATCGTTTTGCCAAACGGGACTAAAGTCTGCTGGTCGACTGTCGAGGAACTTTTTTAAATCTCTTGGAGAATAGCTGCTGACATTCAGGATGTCCTCCGCCCAGTGCTTGGAAGTCTTGCCTGACCAGCTCAGTTTTCCATTTCTGTTATTTATGATCAACAGCGCATTATCTGCACCATAGTAAAGAAAATTATTTTCATAGTCGCCGTCAAAATCTGAGCGCCTAAGCTGCCACGAGGCTTTAGCGCTCGGTCTACCTTTAAGATCCAAGGCCGATGTCACGACATAGTTTGTGACATAGTCTGTAAATATCCGCTTTCCGGACTCCTGGGTCGCAAGAAAATTAATTAAGTCACCATAGAGATGGGCGCCGTTGAACCGGTCTACCGAAATCAGGCTTGGGAATCGACTTGTTAAGTTGACAAAATCTCCCACTCGAAAAGGGAAGATGGCAATCACGAAAGCACCGATCATTGCCCCGCTCCATACGCGCTTGACCACGTGCTGCCCCTGCCTCGCCTCGCTGATCGCCATAACTATAAGATTAGCTGAGACGAGAGCGATTGGAACCAACAACGAAAAGCGCCACAAAGGATCCCACGACGCCACATGAAGAAACCAATAAACAAACAACGGATTAAATACCGTGATAACGGGAATAATCATGCCAACAAAAATATAATCGCAACCCTGAAATCTCCTCCACTCGAAAAAAAACCATAAGTACACAATCAGGCCTGTTAGACCCAACGTATCCCACACTCTCATTGAAGGGTTCGCAATCAGCAAGCCTTCAAGAATGGAGATGTAGTTCCCTAGGTCAATCAAATGGGGGGCCCCCAATGGACCTGGCTCTTTCAACCATAAAGTCGCGCACACTGCCAACAGCGCAAGGATGCTGACGGCGCTCATGCTGCTCCTTGCACGTTTCATCAATACAAGAGAACTCCCTACATGGAAGAAAAAGTGTCGCAAGAAACTCCAGCACGTCAGGCCAGCAATTAGAACCAGCGCCATCAAGGCTTCTTGCTTATTAATCAAGATCATCGTGAGGAAGAAGACAAATAGTAGCAGAAGATTAACAGTCGACCATTCTTCCTCACTCAGGTAATCGAGATACAAAACCACTACGGCATAAAGGAGCGTGGCATTAATGATGTGTGGAAAGTATGCGTAATACCTCACATAAGAGAACGACGCGACGCCTGAGATTAGTACTGTCAGAACCACGGTCAGGATTGCTGCAAACTCTCTCATAGTTGGCGTCAGCCTGATTGGGGCCCCAACTTTCAATGCAAAGAAATACGTCCCCAATAAGAAACATAAAGTCAATACGTGGGTTGCCGAACTCGTTAGCCATAGCGGGAGCATGCCCAGTTGCTCCGCGACGGTTGCATGCAAAAAAGGAACATAAAGTTTATCGTCCATTAGGACATCAAGGCTTTGATAAGGAGGGAATACGCCTTTGCGGATAACCTCTAGCTGCTCAGTAACATTTCCTAATCTTTCCCAATAGTCAGATGGGATCTCAGTGTATGGGCCGACCACAACATGATATGCAGTGAAACAAAAGATTATTGCCAGGGGAATCCATAGGTTAGTTATTGCTCCTAGATTAACTTGAAGACCGCCCGGCCACGATCGCATGGACCGAAAGCCCAGGCCAGTAGCTATCGCTAGCAAAAAAACAATGTGGATACTCCAGAGCCACGAATCAACATCTGTACCAAATGCTCGTAGCACCGCCTGGCTCAACACCAACACACTTACACTCACGCCGAAAGCATTTAAGAAAAGATTTCGTGCAAAACCCCAAGCCAAAAGCATAATTGCGCCAAATACTACAAAATACGCTAAGTAAATCAATGAAGCCCATACATTGATCATCGACTCACTCCACCTGCTACTTGAGTTCGCTTGAAACTCAACAATTTTCCTTTTCTAAGTGATTTTCTGGTCAAATTTTTTGCCGCCGCTTGAAAGGCTGATGTAGAGGAAGGTGTAGAAGAAGCAAAACCCGCAGAAGGCTACCAAGCACGCCACCGTGTTATCCCAGAAAAGAACGCCTGGAACGATGCTTACCAATGCTACCAGCCACATCACTACTGAAGTTACCGCATTTTGATTGAGATGTATCGCACGCCCTATCGATGCACTTAATCTTTCAAACACGAGCATATGGAGATGCTTCTCATCCGGCGCCATGGCTTGCCTTCTCTCAAAAATCTTTTTTCGAATAATCGAAAATATTGTTTCTACAACGGGATAAGCCATGACCAAAAGGGGAAACCACGGAGAAATTCTCGGGTGCCTGTTGACAAGAAGCAAGGCAAGGACTGCAAGCAAAAAACCAATTAAATATGCTCCTCCATCTCCTAGGAATAGTTTCCCTTTTGGGAAATTAAAAATGAATATCCCAGCCAGACTACCGAACAAAATCATGGTGTAAATCACAAGCAAATGTTCATTGACCTTAATCATCACCCAGAGAAAAGCTCCAAGAACAAGCAACGCCACCCCTATGAGAAGGCCATGGAATCCATCAATAATATTTGTTGAGTGAGCTACCCCCCCAACCATTACCAATGTAAGTATCAGTGAGGCACCTGGTTGTCCGAGAAACCGCTGGTCAAAAGCTTCCCAACCGACAGAGTGGAGCCCTATTCCAAGCTCGTAATAGCCTATCGCTGCAGAAAGAAATGCCAACAACAATCGGTCTCTCGCACTCATTTTCTTAGATACATCCTCCACCAATCCACCGAGAAACACCGGCAAAGCCGCGACCCCGGCCCATTTCGAAAGATGTAATTGATCATCGGCCTGAAGCCCATGGAAAATCGAACCTACAGCTAGGCCAGTAAAAAGTGCTATTCCGCCAATCCGCGGCACGGCAACGGTATGATACTTTTGGACACCTTTGGTATCGTGATCTAGACTGTATTCGCCATGCATTTTGCGCGTAACAAGAATCAACCAACTAGCAAACATTGCCGCAGCCATTGCTACAAGTCCAGCATAAAGAAACTCCCAGATCACATTGACCCCTTAACAATCACTTGACGAAACACATCCTCAATCAAAGTTGTGCCCGCCTCACGTGTAAACTTCTGCCTAATGAACTGATGGTTTGATTGTGGATATTGACTTGGGAATCCTGTGCCAATCAGGTCGACAAGTGCTTTTGTCAGGCTATCTCCATCCTCTGGCGCTATTACTCGATTGTACGGGTTCTTCCGTATGAGATTGGCGGACTCACCTGATACTGCGGCAACAATAGGGCGATTCACTGCCATATAGTCAAAAACCTTAGAAGGAATAGTCATGGCCAATGCAGGATGCTTTTTAACGCCAATATATAAGATACCCGAATGCCTAAGGTACTCACACAGATCCGGCTTCAACATTGGAGCTAGTATCTTTGCCTTCTTTCCACGCCTAAATCGAGTGATTTTATCCTCGATCTGATCCTTCAAGGCTCCATCGCCAACCAAAACTAGTTCCCATCCGTTATCTTTTCTATGTTCTACGAGCCGCAAGAAACAATCGACCAGCATCTCTACACCCTGTGCCCGTCCCAGATTGCCCGCATATACGACACGCTTTTCAATCTTACCTGCTGGTTGCGATGAATCAAGATTTGCTTCAAGCACGCCATTGAATATCACAACCACATTATCGTGACCTAGTTCGGAGACGAGATATTGTCTCATCGAGTTAGAAACACATGTCAGTCTATGCGCTCGGCGATATGTAAATTTCTCCAGCAGCCGAGCCAGTTTATAAGACAAAGACTCTTGCCTCAACATTCCTGCCGCGACCGCCGAATCCGGCCAAATATCTCGCACGTCAAGTATCAGAGGAACCCGTAAGATCATTGAAACTAGTGCCCCTACCGATCCACAAAACAAAGGCGGCGACGACGCCCAAATTACCTCTGGCCGAAACCGAAATCCAAGGAGCAGTCCCTTAACCAAGGCACGACTCGCAAATGAAAGGTAATGCAGAAGGTAATCGAAAACCCCCCGTCCTTTGTACTTTCTTATCGACAATTTAAGAACCCATGGCTCCTCAACGAAATTACCTTTGGCTGCGGCGCTTGATTTATGCGGCTGTGCTGTGATGACCTGGACTTGGTGCCCCCTGCGTCTCAACAAGTTACATGTCTCACTAATTCTAAATGCGGCAGCTGTGATATCGGGTTCATAGAACTGTGAAAATACCAAAATTTTCATTTTCAACGATACCAAATGCCTCGAGTATCGACTATCAATTTATTTGAAAAAACGCCTGGCTCTAAAGAGCAAAACTCAGTATGGTCCACTAGTAACACATATAGATCTGCGTGACTCAGCGCATAGTCTTGAGATACCAAAGATGCCTGACCTACCAATGGGCCATCCGGGAGTTGATCTATATAAGGGTCTACGATCAGTAATTTCTTAAATCCTTTTACCGCAAGCATTTCCGCGACAACTAGCGCGGGACTTTCTCGCAAATCATCAACATTCGGTTTGAATGTCAACCCGAAACATGCCACGGATAGATCTGATGGTGTTCTTTCCCCTTCTTGAATTTTTTTCTCGACTTGCACTACGACTTTCTTGGGTCTGAGGTCATTGACCGCGCGAGCTGCTTGAATCAATGGCGTCTCATCCGGCAATGCTTGAGCCAGAAACCAGGGATCTACCGCGATACAATGTCCTCCGACTCCGGGTCCTGGCTGAAGGATATTGACCCGTGGATGGCGATTAGCCAGCGTGATCATCTCCCAAACATTAATCCCTAATTCTTCAGCGATTGCACCTAGTTCATTTGCAAAAGCGATATTTACATCTCTATATGCGTTCTCTGAGAGCTTACACATTTCTGCTGTTCTCGCATTTGTCAAAAAACATTGGCCGTCAACAAATTTGGAATAAAACTCTTGTGCCCGGATACCGCAGTTAGCTGATAAACCCCCGACGATACGATCATTACCTTCTAACTCTTTTAGAATCTGACCGGGAAGGACACGCTCTGGGCAATAGGCCACAGACACTTGGCCCTCAGTCTTCTGAGACCAAGATCCTGGAAATATTAAATCGGGGCGCAAAGACTTAAGTTTATTGGCAATATCTTCAGTTGTTCCTACTGGAGAGGTTGATTCAAGAATGATCAAGTTACCAGGGTGAATCACCGAAATTAGAGTATCGACCACAGAATTGAGAGCAGACAGGTCTGCCTTGTGATCGGCGCCAATCGGCGTTGGTACCGCGATCAAGAATACATCTGCCTCAGAGGCCTCAGTCGTACAAGTTAGCCGACCGCTACTCGAAACAGTCGCTAACATATCGCTTAGATTAGGTTCATAAAAATGACTTTCACCTTGATTTACTTTTTTCACAACCCCTGGGTCTATGTCGACACCAAGCACATCAATCCCTTTAGCCGCCAGCATAACGGCAGTTGGCAGTCCGATGTACCCCAGCCCTAGAACAGAAACTCTCACCCTTGGGTCACCTTCATCACCACATCAGCGACCCTGGCAGCGGCCTGCCCGTCTCCATATGGGTTTTGCAAAGATTGCATCTTTGAATAGTCTTCTGGGTCTTGCAACAACTTCAGAACAGCACTGACGATAGTCTCCTGTTCAGTACCGACTAGGCGTGCAACGCCCGCGGCTACTCCTTCAGGTCTTTCAGTCTTATTTCGCATAACGAGAACTGGCTTGCCCAAACTCGGAGCCTCTTCCTGTATTCCACCGCTATCGGTCAAAATGATATGCGCTAGATCCATGAGTTTTACAAACGAGAGGTAATCCAGCGGTGGCAAAAGGAAAATATTTTTGAGCCCTTCTAAAGACTTTTTGACGGGAGTTTCAATATTCGGATTCAGGTGAACAGGATAAATTATGACTACATCTGGCACTTGGCTTGCGATTTGCCTTAACGCCTCACAAATGTTTTGGAAGGGCCTCCCAAAATTCTCCCGACGATGTCCTGTCACCAGGATCAGTCGGCCGGAGTGATGGTCTCGCTGGCTGAGAAGAGTGTCTAATGGCGGAAAGCTATTAGGCCATTTAGCCTCTCGAGCTTTAGGAATTATCATCTGCAATGCATCAACTATCGTGTTGCCCGTCAAAAAAACCTGCTCAGAGGAAATACCCTCTCTTATCAGGTTTTCTTTTGCAGACTGAGTCGGCGCAAAATGAAAATTAGCGATCCTGCTGATTAATTGTCGATTAATTTCCTCTGGAAATGGCGCCGCAGGATCATATGTCCTCAGGCCTGCTTCTAGATGCCCAATGGGCACACGGTGGTAGAACGCAGCGAGCGCTGCGATGGACGCAGTAACGGTGTCTCCTTGAACTAGGACAATGTCCGGGCGTGATTTCTCAAATACTCCTCCCATAGCGGCTAAGATCCTCGCGCTTGTATCGCATAGGGATTGATTATTCTTCATAATGTCCAGGTCATAATCCGCATTCATACCAAACACGCACATGGCCTGATCTAGCATCCGCCGGTGTTGCGCTGTTACACAGATCTCTACTTGCGCCATTGGAGACAAAGCAAAAATTACCGGTGCTAATTTGATCGCCTCTGGACGGGTGCCGAATATCGCGAGTATCTTCTTCATTATTCTGATATAACAGCGTTTTTCGATTGCTGACCTGCGAGCCGGCAATACGAACTTAGGTGAGAATCACATGAGCCGATGGCTAATTTACTCTAGCTACCACCGTCAGAACGCTTATTGTACTGTCTCACTAATCCTCCTACCAAATGTTGGTCACTAAAATGTTTCCTTACTGGTTGTTTTTCCTGGTTATTCCTGTCTTCTGGGTTTTAGACCGGGACTTAAAAACACTGAAAGGCCGTCGTCTCTGGGTAGGTCTGATGGTCAGCACAGTCTTGTTTATTGGGCTGCGTTACCGAGTAGGGTGTGATTGGCAAAATTACGCTGACCTTTTCAACGCAATACGCCTCCAACGCGACTTTGGTATGGGCTCACTGCGGGCAGTATTAAGCTGGGGGCCCACATACCTTGCCCTGAACTGGATTGCAGCCAAACTAGGAGGGGGCGTTTACCTAGTCAACCTGGTCTGTGCTGCACTAGCAATATCTGGACTAGCCATCTTCTGTCGCGCCTTACCAAACCCTTGGGTTGGTTGGGCAATCGCTTTTCCTTACTTCACTACTGTCGTCTGCATGGGTTACACCCGCCAATCTGTTGCTATCGGCTTGTTTTTTGGGGGCCTTGAACTCCTAAAACGCAACAAAGTCATGGCGTATGCTGCACTCATTATCCTGGCTGGCACATTTCATATAACAGCACTAGCGTTACTACCTCTTCTTATCTTTCCCCTAATTGCCCAACGAAAATGGAACATAGTGGCGATCATATTCATTTTTTCCATAATTCTTGCAGTCATTACCTTGCCCGATATCGTTAATCAACTTCACGGTTATACTGCCGCTGGGCAAACATCTAAAGGGGCGATTATTCGCGGCCTGATGACAGCATTTCCAGCGCTCCTCCTTTTAATCTTTCCCAGATTATGGGACAGTCAGAGTCTCACTCTTTGGCGCCCTCTCGCTGTTGTAGCTCTCCTAGTTCTTGTGCCAGTCTTGTTCGCACCAACTGCTGTTGATCGAATAGGGTTGTATCTATTGCCCCTGCAGGTGTTCGTCTGGGGGAGACTCCCCTCTTTACCCTTGTTAAAACCCTACCGACAACACCTGACCTTGCTTCTTTTCTCGTACTCCGGCTTAGTGCTTTGGGTTTGGCTAACTTTCGGCCTCAACGCACGCTGCTGGATTCCCTACCGAACTGCATTAATTTATTCTTAGAAGTTTAATCTCCCAGTTTCCCGGTATTGGTCCGTACCTAAAGACTACCTGATGGGTTCTGTATGATTTGCCAAATGTAGGAAACCACTCCGTCTCGATAATTACCATTGGCGAGGCGCTGAGGATCAGAACGCGAATATCATCGCGATCAATCACTAATCCCTCCTCCTCTTCACTTACTTTACACGCTGGATGCAGAAGAATTTGTGCTTGTGCAGACTGCCCATGCCCGCCCTCTACCCAATCATTAATGCAGATTTCATCTTCTTTTGCGCGAACCTGTCGATGATGAATCGGCTTTCCTGATAGGCGACGATAACCATCGTGCCGACCCCGGACAATTATCTCGCCAGTTGTCGATGTTACGTTTGAATCAACCCGCGGCTTCCTCGCGGACCTGAAAGAGCCCCACATCTCGCACTGATCACGCTGATCAATACTCAGGGTATTATGTGACACGGTCGCACGCGATATCCGACGCTTCTCTCCTGCTTCGTATTCATACACTCCTTTATCCACAATCATTCTCTTCCCGCCGATCGACCACTCGAAAGAAAAGACATCGGCGTGACCATGGCCAGGCAGATGATTTGGGGCGATCAGGCCATGTTTGATCACAAAATAAGCATCACCTACTGAGATTCCGCTATAACCCGCGGCAGGGAAGGAGAAAGCCCCTGAGTTGATTCGTGGCTGGATTCCTATCTGCATGAGTCGCTGCTCAAGATCAGCAATTCGTTTTGAGCTAACAACACTATCATTAAACAAGCACGAATCACCATCTGGATGCGTTAAATCTCTCGCGACAATGCTCATCCGCCTTAACACGTCCTTAATAAGGCTTTTCATCCCTTCATCACTCAACACGGCATAGCAATCCAACAGATCTGATAGTACTTCGTTGTGATAGCTTGGTGTTCTTTCAAAATGCATTCCATCTTCTAATATCTGGGACTGAAGCTCTCTACGGAGCAAAAAGCAACCACGCTCTGCCCATTGCTCACTCCGCTCCCCTGAAAAGAATGCGCCTGCCCAAAGCAGCGCACGAATATTTTTTATCAAGTGGTTACCGCGAAGATCTGTCTCTAAATTATGGCTCAAAAATTCCACTTGCTGAAACAGGCTGGGTATCATCACCTTAACTGTCTCTTTTTGTGCACTAGAGCGCCTTGAATATTCGGTTATCCAGATAAATACTCGGATTGATAACGCGAACGAATTCCATGATGCGTGCCAATATCTATGGTGATACTGAGGATTCGCCCCTATCCAGTCTGTTATCAGTCGCATGAACAGCTCATCATCGGCTGTCCTGAGATATTCCATAGAATGCAAGTGAATCAAAAAAAGATGGCTTATGTGGGTCGCCTCATCATTATTTTCTGCTTGGAATGGCCTCCTTAGTTCTATATTTTGTCCTATTAAATAGAAGCTCAGAGACTCGTTGAGCAGTTCGACTGACGGCTGTCCTGAGGGACGGCTAACAAGATCGTGTTTTGGCTGGAAATCACGATTTAACGGTGGAGAAGTAGACGGCCCTGTCGGCAACCAAGGGCCGATGATCGAAAAGAGTCTTCTTTTCGCAATTAGCGATAATCTAG
>ENA-OREN01002939-OREN01002939.1-marine-metagenome-genome-assembly--contig:-NODE-2939-length-16433-cov-6.193385_pt1 | contig 16433 bp, 13 predicted proteins | sample MGYA00248624_ERZ508555 | MGnify/ENA primary metagenome ERZ508555 (study PRJEB26222, sample SAMN06267773) | marine metagenome | isolation source: Saanich Inlet, British Columbia, Canada | place...
GGCCACCCCGACCGGGATCCCAGAATGAGAGTGGTGTCAGTCGGCTACTGGGCCATCATCCCGGACCTACCCACCCCGAAAGGTGGAAGCGACGCCGCATACGCCGAACTCGTCCCTGTCGCCGAACTGGAGAGCGGACGGATACGCCTCGCGTTCGACCACGACCGGATCGTCACCGACGCGATCGCACGGGCCCGCCTCAGTCTTGAGAACACAACGATCGCGACCCGCTTCTGCCCGCCGGAGTTCACCATCAGTGACCTCCGACGGGTCTATGAGGCTGTTTGGGACTCCGAACTCGATCCCGGCAACTTCCAACGGAAAGTCAAACAAACCGACGACTTCCTCAAGCCGCTCAACCAGACAATCAGGTCCGGCGAGAAGGGCGGACGCCCTGCCGCCCTCTGGACCAGAGGACCTGCCGAGAAGCTCACCCCACCACTTGTCAGGCCAGACCCTGGCGAGAACTAACCAAGGAGAATTGAGAATCCCGCTATCTCTCTGAGACCTCTCCTACCGGGGGAGGCTCCGATCTTTCGCCATCCCCCAATGCTCCTCGACACAACCGATGCCCTTGGAGGTGGACCCCTTTAGCTCTTAAGGCCTCGTCCCAACCAACTCTCAAACCAATTGTTTCGGGCGTCTCGAACAGTCCTGCGGCTTCTTCTGCTTTCGTAAGGCGAGCGAATTTTGATCGACCGGGATATTGGGCCGAGACCAGCATCTCTTTTCGATGGAGGATCGGCGGGTTTCTAGACGATCGGTAATCCCGCCACCTCACTTTCTGGGCACCCAGGTCGCAGAGAAACACTTCCTCAAGACGCGGGTGGGCAATCTTGTCGAACTCGGGATATGCGAGATATGAGACTTTCGGCTCGACACGAAACAACTTGATCACATTGGCGCCCTCGACAGTCCCCACCAGGGCTCGGGCGCAGCCCTCATAAACCCTTAGCAATGCAGGTAAGTCATTGAGCGAACTCTTGTGTATGTACACCGCCGTGGGCGTCAGCTTGCCGACACCCGAAGCTCGACAAGCAAGCAATATGGCGTCCTTGTTTCCGGTAGCTAACAACAGCCGATCAGCTTCCTCGCAGGACTTCTTGTAACTCCGGTAGAACGCCCGGACATCACGCTGGAGTTCATCTGGGAGTTCCGACCAGCGGGAACGGCCGTGAAACCTTGCCAATGCAAGGTGAACTAGGAGGCCCACGCTTCGTTCCCTTCGGACGAGATCCCACGCCTCTCGGTCAGTAACCCAAAGGACGACTCGAAACGCCCTCCGAAGGGATCCAAATGCATCTTCCAGGGCGGCGGTTTCATCTAGTTCGTCAACCGCAGGAAGTCGACCACGTTCTCCTACAAACTCAATTAGTGGATCAAGGATCTGTTTGTGGTTCTTGTAGTCGTCGTCGCTCGGCCGTGAACGAGGTAGAGCGACCGGTCTCCTGAATCGGGATACCAAATACCGTTCGCGCTCATCAGCATGTCTGAATACGTAGTAGATGCCTGGGCCTGCAGCTATCGGTTGCTCGCCTAGGACCGCTCCTATCCAATCCCCGAGTTCTTCGTGGGTAAAAAACTTTTGGAAGGTGCCCTGCCTGGTCAGCCAGCCATCACCGAACACGGCGACGTGAGCATCATCGAGTTCGTGGTCGAGCCTGGCCGAAACAACCAGAACGTTTCGGGCCAAATTCCATGCCTGCCGCAGCGTCTGCTGCCGCTCAATGGGGTCCTCAACAACATTGACGACGTAGCCGAGGTTGACGACGTTGGCTGGTCGCTGTTTGACGTTCGGCTTGTGGTGTGGATCCCAGCCCTTAGCGTCGACACCGCGACGTTTGAGCCTGTCGATGTCATCACCTCGACCGCACCCGTAATCAAAGACCGTGACCCCACTTGAGACGATCTCGTGAAGCAGAGCTAATCGGATGGGGCGAGAGAGACTGTCCCGACGCATTGCTGTGAGATGCCGCGCCGACGGCACGGTCAGCAGCCTCGCTGAACCAAACCGGTGAGAGTCTTCAACTCGGAGTCACCAAACAAATAACCGATGCCGCGATGCAGGTGAATCCGGAACTGTTCTTCGACGGTCTCCGGATCGGTGGAAAGACCATCTTCATGGCATCGCTGCTTTATCAACGCCAGGTACACGTCCGAATCGGCGCCACCGAAGACCTTCCAGGTCATCTCGACGGAACTGTCAGCTGAGATCCTCGACCGAGCGGGGACGGTCTCCTCGGCAAGTGAGAGACACAGCGCCCAGCGACAGAGAACGTTCCAGTTCTTTATCCGCGTGTTTCGTTTGACCCTGGTCAGCTGATCCTTGGCCGGCTCTGAAAGCCGGATCGTCTCAAGCGACATTGCTCTCCGTCTCCCAGAAGTACCCCGGAATGGCTTGCGTCCAGTTGCCTACTTCGTTGTGCTGAAGCTGATAGGTGATGCCTATTGCTGGCTGAATCATCTCGAACAAGTCCTGATCGATTTCTTCATCGGTTGAGAGCAGGAGGACCTGCTGGCTAGCGCTGGGGAAGTAGCGCTCCACGATTAACTGCCTATGACTGCTATCGAGCCGACCCAACGGTGTGTCAATAACTGTCGGCAGCCTGCGACCTGCCACCTTGGCAAGGCCCCACAGCAGCGACAACGCTAAGACCTGTCGCTCTCCCGAAGACAGGAGCGAGGTCGGCAGAGGCTCACCCTCCCCATCGAAGAGTTTGACTTCAAAGTTGTCGGCGTCAATTCGGAGATCGCTGATGAGGCGGTCCTTGTGAAGCAGATCTTTGAGACTGACTAAGACCGCTGCTTCGATCCGCCCGATGCTCCGCTCAAGCAGAGCCGCCCGGAACTCCCCTACCGTCTCGTGGGCTCTCCGGGCGTGATGGATTATCCGTTCGGCGTCCTCTCCTTCGGCAACACCCGCCGCGGCCGCTTCGTAGCGCCGTTCAAGACGCTGTTCAAGAGCCCTTGAGTTGGCCTCGACGATCTCGACGGTCTCCGTTCGGACGTGATGGCGACCCTGGGCCTCGGCCAGCTCGCCAATTGCCACTTCATATCTCTCAACGGCCGCTGCCACTAACTCCGCTGATGGCACGGCTGCTAGCTGTCGATCTGCGTCCTCTAGCTGTCGTTCTAGTTCCTGACGTTTGGCGAGAAGCTCTTTGGCTCCAGCTGCCAACCGGTCAAGGCCGTCCGGTTTCAGGTATGCGGCTCGACGGCTAAACGCTTCAGGTGCCTGCAGAAAGCAAGGGTGTGTCGACTTGGCTTCCCGGTCGGCTCGGTCCTGGGCCAGGTCAGCTTCGACTTGTTCCCGAACTGAATCGGGGATGTGTTCACTGATTCGGGTAAGGACTACCTCGTCGCGTTCGGCGAGAACTTTGGCGAGCAGCTCAGACTCCGCGGCATCGCTTTCAAGGCCAATCTGGATCATCGCCCGCTCAAGTAACCCCTCAACCAGTCGAAGCGGCAGAGAGTCAGTGGCAACCTCAACTAGTTGCGCGTCGAGCTCGGCGACCCGCTCCAGAGCCTCCTCACGTCGCCGCTCGTACTCGGCTCGCCGTTCGTAAGCCTCGCCGCCAACCTTGCGGAACTCTCCTCGCTCTTGTTCAAGAGACCTCTCAGCTCGGTCAATGTCGTTTTGGCAAGCCGCTTGGTCCTGCAGCGCTGCCTCGAGCTGGTCTCGAACGGTTTCTAGGTCATCTTCGAGTTCACGTAACTCCTGCCTTGTCGATTCATCCACGGACGCAGCACGCTTTCGACGCTCGAGGGCCACAAGATCCAGGCTCAAGCGATCCAGGATGCTCAGCCCTAGAAGCGATTCGATCGCTGTCCGAGTGACATGGGCAGCCTGGTATGGGTCAGCAAGCGCTTCGATCTTTTCTCCGTCGAAGAGAAACAGTGAGGAGATCTCAAGGGGAAAAATCTCTTCAATGACCTCGTCCCAATGGTCAGTAATAAACGTCGACTTTGCCCCGTCATGGAACACCGCTAGGCCATCGTTTACCTGGTCGTCTGGCCCGACAGTCCAGTACCGCCGAACACGGAAGCTCCCAAGTTCACCGTCGTAGGTCGCATCAAAGTGAACCTCAACGGACGCCCCGTCGCTTTGGTGAGCACCGCGGTGGATCGACTCTCTCAGGTAAGTCTCGTAGTCGGCCCGGGTGCGGCCAACATGGGATGCCCTCTTCCCGTAAAGGACTAGGTGGAGGCCGTTAAGGAGTGTCGTCTTACCGGCACCGTTGAGTCCTCCAAAAAGTACGATCGGGCGATCTTGGCTAGGCGGGCAGAGATCGAGGGTCTGGCGTCCCCGGTAGACGCCGAAGTTTTCAAGTACGAGTTCTCGCAACAGCATCGTCGTCAACCAGTCGAGTCGACTTCGATGACTTCAGCGCCAGCGTCAGCGTCAGCGCCAGAGCCAGCGTCAGCGTCAGCGTGGATGACGGCAAAGGGCAGGCTCCGCCGACGGGCGTGGTCCACTGCGTCTTCTTCGTCGTCGAAGTAGCAGCGGCGGACGATCTTTTCGAGTGCGTCGAATAGTCCAGAGCGTCGGGTCATTGACCGGTACTTGCGTTCCACGTCGAGGAGGCCGCGGGTCAACTCGTAGTGGAGCTTGTCGTCGCCGCAGATGTTGTGGAGCACCGCAAGGTCATCAGCGCTTAGGACTAGGACATCGTCGAAGTCTGGGCCGGGGAACTTCTCCCCGGTGGTGTCGTAGTAGATCCCGGGGAGAACGTCCTCAATTTCGTGTTTGTCGAAGACCCAGATTCTGCGGATCTCATGGAGTTCTTCCATGGAGATGAGTTCGATGTCCGTGACATAGTCCGGCCCGTTGGATCGGATCCAGGTCTGAGCTTCAAGTAGGCGCTGCAACCAGTCATGGCGGGCATCTTCGGTATACGGCCCGTGGATCGGCCGGTCGTGGAAGAGCTGGACCTTGCCGCTCATCCGTCGGAAGTCGCGTAGATGCCGATCGTCGGTGATGTCGAGGTCGTTTCGAAGCTCTAGAAGGGGAAGCATCCACTCCTTCTCTTCATCATTTTGGATCATTGCTGACATCGACTTGTCTTTGTCGACCAGGGTGCAGGTCCAGCAACCAAATCGGCTGTCGCCACAGCTGGGTGTTGACGTGTCGACCACAAGTGGGCATTCGTTGTCCTCAGAGGCCCCGGCGTACATAGCCAGGAGATCCTTGTTGTTATAACCCCAGGGATTACTGGACTGCATTAGGTAGAGCCAGACATCGTCGTTGCTCCAATCTTCGATTGGCGAGTAGACGAGCGAGTTGGGAAGGCTTCCATTCGGGCTGAGCCGGTCCCTTACCCGGTCACCTTCTAGCTTCTCCATCCGGTGGCGCCGAACAGACGATTCGGCTTTACGGGTCCCTAGGACCAATATCGCTTCACCGTTGGCTCGAACGACGTTGAGGATGAACGCATTCGATGGCTTGATTTTGAGCCGCTCTGTGCACCAGCGGAACTTGTGCCGGGGGGCTGGATACCCGCGGCCTATCAAGTTGACCCAAAAGGTGTTTTCCACCTCTGGGGTGAGCTGATGCGGTTCGACGGGAAGTCCTACCGTCTCAGCGGCGTCTGCCATCGTCTCGAGGGATCGGGCAACCCATCGGGCGACTACCGGATTCTCGACGAGGGTGTCCGTCGAAATGACATGAACAGTTTTGTGCCGCTCCTGGTCGGAAAGTTCGGCAAGAGCGGTCCACACCAGCTGCAAGACGGTGGTCGAGTCCTTACCCCCGCTATAGCCAACGACCCAGGGGGTGTCGTCGGCCAGATAGAGCGCTTTGATTTCCTCGATGAGGATGGCGACTGTCTGGCTAAAGCCCTGTTCGTCAAAGGCCGATTGTTTGCTCAACTCACATTCTCCGGCATTAGGTAGGCGTCTTCTACGCGCTGCTCTTCGGGGGAAAGGCTAAGGCCAAGATGGCTCTTGATCACATTGGCTGTCAGGGTCACGTTGTTCATCGACTTTGATACCCGCCCGGCGGTCATAGCGCGACCTTCCCACACCCCGGTATTGGCTCGTCGCCAATCCAGCTCGGCCAGGCTGACTCCGATGTCTTTCCAGTTGGGCTCACCTTCACTTAGCGCTGCCCGTCCTGCTTTACCAAGAGCATGAAGGACAGTGCCATGGGAATGGATGAAGTCCTTGCGTACTTCACCGGCACTAAGTTTGCCTTCACGAACGTGGTGCCATTCTGTGAAACCTTCGCTGATGCCTTCCCAATAATCCGTACCTGTAGAGATGTGGTCAGAGAGATCGTCTTCAGCGACATCTGCGAGAAGGGCCCGGGTCGCAACAAAGATTGCGCTCAGAGTGAAGAGTCGGCGAGAACGCGGCGAAAGAGTGCTCTTCTCCAGTTCGACAACATCTCGAAGCAGAGGCGAGGTGGACACGATCGCTCTCGCAACACTTGCATGTGGATCTCGGTGGTCGTAGAGAACACCGATTGAGGCCGAGGGTTTGACTGCGTAACGATTCAGGTCGGCAAACATCTGCTGGCTTCGCTCAAGCCCACGATCCAAAAAGAAGACCACGGCTATCGTCTCCTCGCCGACGCTGGGATCTTCTCGGAGAGCCATCTCGATAGCGGCCCGACGATGTTGACCATCGTTAATCACGAACCGCGCATCCATTGGGATGTGCAAGAGGCCGATTCGGCCACTGTGTGTTTCGCCACCGAGTGGTTCGAAGTCAACCTCGCCATCGATTGACGCCGTCAGCGCTGAGAACACGTACGAATCGGGGTTCCCGAGGACGTACCCTGCGATCTCTGGCAAACGCCCACGATTCAGAGAGCGCTGAGCACGAATTTCCGCGGGCAGATCAGGATCGTCGAACTGGAAGAGGCGCGGGATTAACCGAAGCTGACATTGGGTGACGTAGTACTCGCGACGAGCCTGCACTCCCCGGATCGCCGGGAACGTGTAGAGGAAGTCATCCATTTTCTTACCCTCTGTTTGGTATCGCAAACCATACAAGACTCCAAAATGAAACATATACCCTGTGACAACATCGCGTTAGTGTGCGAAAAGAGGAGGTTGCCTACGTGCCTGCGGACGCACCGATCTATTTCGACCACGCTGCGACAACCCCGGTAGACCCTCGCGTTGCAGAGGTCGTCATGCGCCACATGATCGACGAGTTTGGAAACGCAGGATCCAGAACCCACGAGTACGGAGCTCGCGCGGCCGCAGCAAGCGAGTCCGCTCGGGAGCAGGTTGCCGCAGTAGTTGGCGTAGAACCGGCCGAGGTCATCTTCACCAGCGGTGCAACCGAATCGGACAACATCTCGATCCTTGGCCTCCTTAACCATGGGGTGGAGACCAACCGACGACACATCGTCTCAACAACGATCGAACACAAGGCGGTCCTCGAACCTCTCGAGCACCTTGCCGACAAGGGCTTTGAGGTCGACCTTGTTGGTCCTGAACCAACCGGAGCAGTCAATCCCGACCATGTCCTCGCCGCCGTGAGAGACGACACGCTCCTCGTAACCGTCATGCACGTAAACAACGAGACGGGCATCCGACAACCGATCGAAGCAATCGGTGACGGGCTTTTAGACCCTGGCGTCTTCTTTCACTCAGATGCAGCACAAGGGTTCGGTAAAGAGCTCGCCCCGCTCAGACACCAACGGCTTGACCTGATCAGCGTTAGCGGCCACAAGCTCTACGCGCCAAAGGGCATCGGGGCCTTAATCGTTCGCCGCCGGGAGCGTAAGCGCCCACCGCTCAGCCCACTTCTGTTCGGGGGCGGACAAGAGCGTGGCCTTCGACCAGGAACGCTGCCCGTTCACCTTGTTGTCGGATTGGGCCTCGCCTCCCAGCTGGCCCTGGACGAGGGAGCAGAGAGACGACACCGGTGTGAATCCACCCGGAAACAAGTACTTGAAGCGCTTACTGCTGCCGGAGGAGTAATAAACGGTGACCCGACGCAGTCGCTACCGCACATCATTAACGCAAGCATCCCGGGTCTCGACTCTGAAGCCGTCATCCTCGCCCTGCGCGACATCGTGTCGATCTCTAATGGGTCAGCGTGTACGTCGGCGTCTTACGAGCCAAGCCATGTCCTCACCGCGATGGGGCTCAACGACGAAACTCGACGTGGAGCAGTCCGGCTGTCTTGGGGACATGAATCCACCTTTCCAGACCCCGAGCACATCGATTCCCGCCTCAACCGGCTGCACTGAACCCCTCTACCATTGGGCGCCGGTCGCTGTTAGGAGAGGGAATCATCCAGTGAACGCCTCCGAAACCGCTCTGCCGGAGGGGTTCGATCCGAAAGCCGCCGGGGCGTAGAGGGCGGCGACTTCGATCTCGTCGGCCGTCGGAACTAACTGAGACACTTGATCCCGGTAGCAGCCTTTAGCGCACCAAGCACTGGAACTATCTCAGAAGCGCAGAGGTTCATCGGAGGCGACTAGGCCCCCGTTCGGGGGGTTAGGAACTGCTGGATGTTTGCCGATGGTCTCCCGCCCTAGGGGGCGCACCACTAAAATCCAAACCTGCGGAATCCCTCAGTCGTGCAACTTCCGGCGTCGAGGGCTGCCTGGCGGTACTGTCGTCGGAGGCGGGCCGACAGGCTCGGCGGAAGCGAGCACGGGGGTAGTGACATGCAGGAGTCGACGTGGGTGGGGATCACCTCAATGAGGTCACAGGCGGGCAGTTCCCTGATCCTCCCGTTCACACTGATGCACGGCGTGGTGCTGGTCATCATCGCCTTCGGCGGGGATGCGCTGGGTGACTCGAGCGTTCAACTGGCGGTGGCAGCCATCGCGGTGATCGGGTCTATGTGGATGACGTTGAACTTCGACGGGGTGTTCGCCGACTTTGCCGCGCTCAGGAAGGACATGCCCGACGGTGTGGCCTCCTCCAACTTCGGAGCCGCCCTACAGAAGTTGCCCATCGGGCCCATGCGGATAATGGGCGTCGTATTTTCGGCGCTCCTCGCCGTAGCAGAGCTACTGGCCATCTACTAAACGGGCCGACCACCAGCCTTGCCAGAACGGCCTGAGGGACGGCCTGGACCGGTTTGGCCGACCGCCCCACCAACTTCTCTTGGGGCCATAACTACCCTCACAGGAGTGGAGGAGGCTGAGCTAGACCGGCAGGTTCGCAGGATCATGACGGCATGGATTGGCCGTTGGGGTGAGTTGAGTCCTGGACACCAAGCCAAATTCTTGGAGACAGCCGAATTCCACGAACTAGCCCTCATCCCAGAAGAATTTGGGCGTAAGGCAATCAACAGGTTTCAACAGAGAGAGAAGATCCTTCGGGAGGCAAAACGACTTCAGAACGAGCGAGAGACGAGTCAAAGAAATACCCCTCGTAGGAGAACGCCCCGCCGCAGGACGAATAGTCCGCGACAGCGCCGACGGGATTCAACTCCGTCCAACAACGATCCCTATAGATCGGACTACTTCGGCCACCGTCCACGAGGTCGACCGACTGCAATGGCAGAGGGTGAGTACAGCATGTGTCCGGGGTGCAACCGGCGACTGACTTCGGACGGTCGTTGCAACAATCCGACCTGCAACTAGGTAGCCCTACTGGTGAAATCTAGGGGGCTGTGATTTCGACGAGGTCTCCTGCAGGTGTCACCTCTTTGACGGTGACTGAGTACCCGTCCCAGTTCCATGCTTCTCCTGGGCCGAGGAGCGCTGTGTCGTCAGGCGGCTTGGAGATGGAGCCGACAACAATTGGTCCCTCTCCGGTTGGCACCGATGTGTCGACCTTGTAGACGAGTGCGCCTTCTTTGCTGAAGTGAGAGTCATAGCCGAGTATCCGCCGACTTTCGACAACCAGCGCTGTGGTTTCGGTTAGGGGCACAACCACGGCCTTGATGCCTCCTGGTATTGCCAGGGGTGTCAACTGCACTGATGTCGGGAAAGACGTGACACAGGCGACTTGTGTGTCACGTAGCCAGCCGAGTTGCCACCTGGACCACGCCAACATCTCAAAGTGTGTGAGCTTCTCGTTGGCGCCTCCGCCCATAAGGCCGAACACGCCCACGAACCTGGACTTGTCGTCAGACAGGTGCCCCTCGGAATCGAGCTTGACATGCGTGTCGTAGAGATCGGGCAAACCCAGGTTGTGTCCCAGTTCGTGGGCGATTCTCGGCCCAGCCCCAGGGCCGGACCCCAGAACTGTGGCGTTCCCAATAGTTTGATCGTCCGCGTAGGAATGCCAGTCGGGGGATAGCAGCGCAGCGCCCCGTTGGATGGAGTCGGCTCTCGGTGTAGCGATCACCACGACCGGATCGTCACCGACGCCATAGCGCGAGCCCGATCCAGTCTTGAGAACACCACGATCGCAACCCGCTTCTGCCCACCGGAGTTCACCATCAGTGACCTCCGACGGGTCTACGAGGCTGTTTGGGATTCCAAACTCGACCCCGGCAACTTCCAACGAAAAATCAAACAGACCGACGACTTCCTCGAACCCCTAAAGCAGACAACCAGGTCGGGCGACAAGGGCGGCCGCCCTGCCGCCCTCTGGACCAGAGGACCCGCCAAGAAACTCAGCCCTCCCCTCTCTCGACCAGACTCCGCCTGACTGACTGATAGCAGTAGATACGCGCAGGCAGGCCTTGCGCTTGAAAGTTGAGTTGCATGTGCCAGTGTCGGGGGATGCGGACGGCCGTTCTAACGCTGACCCTGGGGTTACTGGCTTCAGCCTGTAGTAGTTCCGCTCCTTCGGGGTTGTCGTTGAGTGGCGAGTCTTTGTCCGAAGCAGCCGATGAGTCTTTGTCCGAAGCAGCCGATGAGTTCGCCGAGTGGCTTGTCGGAGAGGGCGCCTTGCTCAATGAAGACGCTGGCTTTGAGGTAATGACCGAGGAGGGCTTCATATGTGCTGCGAATCGCTTGGTGGACGAATTCGGGCCATCTGACGTTTCCGACACCTTCTCGAAGATTGCTGGACCCGAGATCCATACCAGCGTGATGGTGGCCTATGTCGACGCCATCTACGTCTGCGGCGACATTCGAAGGTGGGTGGCATCTGAAGCTGTGAACGAAATTGGGGCAGCTCTGGACGTTGAGCTCGACAGCGATTTCTTTGACTGTTTGGTGGAGGGGCTCTCAGAAGAGGAGACCCGTGATGTCTTGAAGCAGGAGCTGTCCATTCGCGGCCCTGAAAAGATCATTGATGACAGCATCATGAAGTGGGTGGGCTTGGGAATCCATACCCGTGCCGATTTCTGCGCGCCTGAGTTCGCACCCGTGCTAGAAGCCGTCCTCGTTGACCGAGCCGCTCGGGAAGCCATCGACTCTGATCGTGCCAACGGGGTCGACTACACGACCAAGGACGAATACATGTGTACCGCGAGGCGGGCCGTGGACGAGTTGGGTGTTGATGTGGTGTCCGACGTGCTCGTGCGCGTCGCTGATTCAGATCACATCGAGCGGTATGCCTTAATTTGGGTTACGGCTCTGGTGGACTGCTTGGATCAGGAGAAGTGGGCCGATCGGATGGCTGAGTGGTTCGCTGCGTCGGGCTTGAGGGCTGTGGAGCGAAACGAGGCCGAGGGGCTGACTCCCGACGATATTTTATGTGCTGCACGTCGATTCGTCGACGAAGTTGGTCCGAAAGTGCTTAACGACGTGTTTGGTGGTGCAGAAAACATCGTGCTTTCCGACGAGTTCGGCGACGAGGTTAGTGCGGCACTACGTAGTTGTGTGGACCTGGACAGATTCTCGACGCCAACGACGACGACTCTCAGTGACCCGCCAGAAGAGGAGTGGGATGAGATCGAAGAGGGCATCCGAGCTGGGGTGGTGGAAATCCTGATCGAAAGGGGCATGACTCCCGAAGAGGCGGAGATCGAAGCAGATGAACGGATGGCCGAAGGCACGGAGGTTGAGGTCGTCGAAGATCAGTTCGCTATCTGGGAGGACTGGATGGACAACTACCCGTCACACCCTGTCTTGGGTAGCCATTGGACTGCTGACGAAGCCAAGTGCGTCATCATCGACATGATGGAGAAACGCGGTATCTACGAGACCGACAGACAGATCAAGGGCGCCACCGAGGGCGGCATGGACGACGAAGACGCCGAGTTCCTCGTACGGCCCGTTGCCGACTGCGTTGACCTCAGGGCCATGGTCCTAGCCGACATGCTCCAAGGTGGAGTCGAAGACCCCGATTGCCTGTTGGCGGATGTTGCTGAAGAGCAGATCGCTGCCTGGTACGTCGCCCAATTCACCGACGGACGCGACGGATTTCGTGAGTTGTACATGCAGGACATCAACCAGCCCTGTTGAGCCCCCACCGCCTCAGGGGGGGGGTTGGTGTCTCTGACGCCCTCGGTGTAGATGACCAGAAGCGGATCAGCCGTTGGGTAACACTGGATTGGTGCGAGCACCGCTGTACGTAGGCCTTGGCGTGATAGCAGTCGCCGTGCTGGTCGTCCTGCTGGTCAGCGACTCCGATGAGTCTGAAGTCGAGTTCCCAGCTCCGCCCTCAGCCGAGTTCTCAGATGAGTCTGAAGTCGAGTTCGATGTGTTGAACGCCACCTTCAAAGTGGGCTGCACAAGTCCATGGAAAAACGAGGGTGGCCCAATCAGGTTCTCAGATGGTGAATGGGCCGAAAGCCTGTACGAGGACGGAAATATGCCTAGGCGATCCGCAACAATCACTGAGATAGTTGTCGACTCTGTCGACAGAGCGATACCTGGCGAAGAGGTCATTGTTGAAGTGGTATGCCAGAGCGATGGCTACCGCAGCCCCAGATTCGGCGTTGAGGTGCACGTATTCGCTGGGAACAGCCGAGCACCGAAACGCCTAGGCCAACCTGTCGTCGGTTTCCTCGAAGAAGTTATGGGGGACCTTGGGGGTTCGGAGCCCAGAAACGGCTATGTCTCCACCAGAGTCTGGGAGACGCTCGACACTGATGCACGCTGCTGCCCCTCCAAGTACGAGATCGTCAAGAGGTACCGGAGCGACGGCGACTGGATGGAGCACGAACGAGAGGTCTGGGAGCGTACGGTCTACGACTGGTAGGCCCCACCCCGCGAGCAGCGGGGGTGACATCGGAGCCCCCAGGTGCAGATACGCGCAGGCGGGGCGAGGACTGGCACCTGAAGTGAGGTCAGTATCCACACATTCTCGAACGAACTAGTTCCCCAATTTCTTGAGATTTGAAGATTCGCGCGAGGCGAAGTGTGTAATAGGGATTTGCCGTCGCATACTCAGCATCGGACATGTTCTTCAAGTAATCGATCTGAGCATCGATAACTCTCCGCCTTGCCTCGCACTCTGCCGCGGACTCGCCGCACCCCGTGACAATTAACGAGGTAGCCACGAGGAGAGCGGCCGCAACAAGATCCCGTGCTGAGAGTTTCCTCACATCCTCAGTCTGTCACCCCTCCCCTGAGGGCGGGGACGATGCGGGAGCCCACACCCGATAGCTAATCTAGACTTCATGCCTATCGGTCTACTCGTGGCAAGGAATGTCGCAGCAGCGGTCCTAGTTGCTGTTGTGGTTTCGGCCTGCTCGTCCTCATCGGAGGAGTTGGATGCCCTGCGCTTGCAGGTGACTCGGGAGATCGCAGGTGAGGTGCCCCTAGAGATAGAGGGGGTGTCTACGACGCGAGCACCGACAACAACAGAGGCTTGGCCAACCCCCGTGCCGTATGAGCCCGGTCTCGAAAGTTTCCGGGAGATTGGCGGGATTGGCTGGGTGATGTTCGCTACCTGTGTGGACGCAGCCAAAGGCTTCGCTATTTCCGTACTCGACAGGGCCGCCGTGGCTGCTGAGGCCACCCCTGAGGGATTTAGAGCCCCCTTTAGAGAAGCTGGAGATTGGGCAAACGACCTCTCAGAAGGAACCACTCCTTGGCAAGCAACGGGTTGTGAAGGGTTGCTGCCCGACCTTTATAGGGGGTTCACCTCAGACGTAAGGGGGTGGATCTCTGAATGTATCGAAACCGGATCGTTTGCCGCCAGCGTCACACCAGGTGCCCCGTGTCAAAATCCTGCTCAGGCATTTGAACTCGGCATCACCGAGAACCTCTTTGTTTCTATGGGTTTGAGGATCAGGGCTGCGAGTGACTGGATTGAAGCCGAAGAGGAAAGTGGCTCCTTCGGGATGTAGGGCGACGCACTGAGGACAAGATTTAGCTAAGTCTGAGATCTTCCTGCCGCACCCGGGGCAATCGAAGAGACTAATCTCGCCAAGTTTCGCTCGTCCATCACAGCGACTATGTCATTGGATCTCGGTGATGTCCCTGAGTCCACGTGCCGTCACCGCTTCCGGTTCAGGATCGTTCGGACGAGTGCCAACAGGTCAGCGTCGGTGACGCCGTCAGGGAGGGTCACTGTGGCCCGACCGGTTGACAGGCCGACGGAGAAGGTGTCCACCGGTTCCTCGTCCTCTGCGCTGTCTGGAACTAGGGGTCTCAGCCGCTTCGGGCGTGTGTCTCGGAGGTCTTCGATTGTTTCCCAGAAACCGGGGGTGGCGTTGTCGCCTCCTTCAAGTTTCCATCGGTGGGCGATTGTCGAGAGTCGACGCCACGACCGGGTGTAAGTCGCAGCCGTCGACGAGGAATGTCCTCGCTGTTCAGACAAGGCGGCGATCGCCTCGCACTGAGCGGGAAGGTCCTCTGGGGCGACGCTGACGGCACCGACCGGTTCTTCGAGTCCGACGGCCGTGAACACGACGCCGATAGCGGTACTGAGAACAGCCTGGTAGGAGCGCCCCCATTCGAAGGCGTTACCGGCCTGTTCGATGACTCGGCTGAGCTCGTCGGAGGTGATCCGGGCCGGTTCCATGCCTTGACACTATCACTTGTAAGGCATATAGCAAGTTTCCATATTATTTGTTCCATAGTAGCATAGTCGCGGCTCTTAAGCCGTACGCTGCACCCATGAAAGGAATGCTTACGCCTAGCGAAGCCGTGGAGGCCCTGGGAGGGGCCCTATCGATCCGTTCGGTCCGGCGGCGATGTGTGGATGGGTCGCTGAAAGCCGTGCGGCTTGGTCGCCTTTGGCTCATCCCTGGATGGAAGATCGCGGAGCTAGTCGAGCGCCCTCCCCTAGACGGGCCAGCCTGATGCCAAAAATGCGTAGGCGGTCAAAGGGCCGATGGGGCGGCATAGTCGACGGTCCACCGCACCCTGATGGCAGTCGCCGACAGGTCACGATTAGCGAGCCCACGCGAGATGCCGCCAACAAGGCCATGCGAAAGGTGCAAGAAGATCGGGCTGCCTCCAAGACCAGCAGCAGGTGCTTAGCGACGCTTGGCGACTACGCGCAGACCCTGATGGCAGAGTGGTCTCACGATCTCGCCGAAAAAACAGTGGACCGCTATCAGGGAATCATTGACAACCACATCCTGAACGACCCGATTTCGAAACTGTCGCTGCCCGACATCTCCGAGCAGGATGTACGCGACTGGTTGGAACGTCTATGGGCAAAACCGGGTCGAACAAACCCCACTTTGGCTCCGAGGTCGGTCATGCACTGCCTGAAGCTGTTGCGCCAAATCCTGAAAACGGCTTGTGAACGGGGTGAAATCGATTCGAATCCCGCCAAGAACGTGCCCAACCCGCGAGTGAACAAGGGCCCGGATTCGATCAAGTGGTGGGACGTTGACGAAGTCAGAGCCTTCATGGACGCTGCAGCGGCCTCAACTTCACCCAATGCCGAAATGTGGAGAAACGCAGCTGGAGTGGCGATTAGCACCGGCATTCGCAGAGGGGAGCTTCTAGGGCTGAAGTGGCCCGACATCGACCTCGTCAAGGGGACGCTCACTGTTGCAAGGGCTCGAATCAAGCCCGGCACGGAAACCAAATCACCTAAGACAAGAACGAGTGGTCGGACCATCAGCCTCGGTCCCGAAGCTGTCAGATTCCTCGCTGGGCTTCGTGACGGTCAGGACGCCGACCGCGCCCTATGGGGTGCGGCGTGGACGGATACCGGGTTCGTAGTCGTCCTCTCTGATGGAACCCCGCCGCGTCCAGATTCGGTCATCGGGCGATTCAAACGCGACTGCGAACAGTTCGGCATCCAGTACGTCACCTGGCATGGGCTGCGCCATACATATGCCACCCTCTCGCTGATGGCCCAGGTGCCGCTCCACGTGGTCTCTTTAAACCTTGGCCACGCCAACCCAGGAGTCACACTCGACTTCTACGCGCAGGTGCTCCTCAGATCCACAGCTGAGGCAGCAGTAAAGGTTGACAAATACATCTTCGGCGGGCCTGAACCGGCCTGAATGACGACCCTGTGATTTTGCGTGTGATTTTCAACCGCCGAACTGGACACGTTCAACATTTGAAAAGGCCCGAAATCGTTGAGATTCCGGGCCTTCTGAGTTGTCGGGCTGGGGAGATTTGAACTCCCGACCTTCGGTCCCCCAGACCGACGCGCTAACCAAGCTGCGCCACAGCCCGCTGTGGAGCGGTCACTCTAGCGGCG
>ENA-OREN01002941-OREN01002941.1-marine-metagenome-genome-assembly--contig:-NODE-2941-length-16422-cov-6.064668_pt1 | contig 16422 bp, 16 predicted proteins | sample MGYA00248624_ERZ508555 | MGnify/ENA primary metagenome ERZ508555 (study PRJEB26222, sample SAMN06267773) | marine metagenome | isolation source: Saanich Inlet, British Columbia, Canada | place...
TCTTGTCTTGCCTTATTTATGAAATCGAAATAATGTCTATTATCAAAAAATAATTGTGTAATAAGAAAGTCCACCCCAGCATCAACTTTACGTTTAAGGTTATCCATATCTATGCTCAACTCTGGACATTCTATATGCCCTTCAGGATAACAAGCAGCGCCCACACAAAAAGGAAATTTGGATTTTATGAATGATACCAACTCATTGCCGTAACCAAAACCTCCTTCAGTTTTTATGAATTTTTTCTCACCCATTGGTGGATCACCACGTAACGCAAGAACATTTTCTATTCTTAAGTTTTGTAAGCTCTCCAGAATAGAAACAATTTCGTCCTTTTGATGCCCCACACAGGTTAAATGAGCCATGCTCTCTATCGCGATATCATTTTTTATTTTGCCCACAAGATCTACGGTTTTGGAGCGGGTGCTTCCACCGGCACCGTAAGTAACTGAAACAAATGCGGGGTTGGCAGGTTTCAGTTTTCCAATAGTCTCGAACAAGCTTTGAAAACCAGCTTCATCTTTTGGTGGAAAAAATTCAAAAGAAAAAACAGGTGAGGAGGATTTTAGTTTTTCACTTATTTTCATTCTTTCGATACTAACACAAGGCTAAAAGGAAATAAAAGAAAGAGTTAGGAGTCGTACTATTTTAAAAAAATAATTTAGGAAGGGAGATTTTCGTAGATTCCAAATCTTTTTAGATAGGACACAAAAGAAACAATATCGACTAACTCTACAGGTTCTTCATCTATAGACCGGATGGCCTCATCTGAAAAATAACCTGTCGTGATAAATATTCCCCTAGAAGCACCTTCGCCTTTAACGGTGTCTAGAAAGCCTTTGACCTTTATTGCATTTACCGTTTGATCCGGGGGGTCAATGATACAAAGTGCGAGGTATGTTCCCCCAACTACAGGGGTCTCATCATTCATGGCTATTTCAAGTTCATGGTCATTGGCCCAAACCGAATGAACATATTCCAAATTGAATTTTTCAAGGAACTCGACACACTTTTCTTTAAAAGCTGTCTGATCTATAAGGTATTTAGGTTTATCGGTATCGAAATGAATTTTTTCTTGCGGCTGGGGAGGAGAAACTTTTTTCAATGATACAATAAGTATTATACCAATAATAAAAGCCGCGAATGTAATTACAAAAATTGCCACTTACTTTATCATTTCATCCCAAACTTTTTCTTTCTTACCCTGCTTTATACACTTATCGTGTGCGACCATCTGCTTGACCGCGATCCAGAATACCCACCCCACAAAAATAAGCATGGTTCCAATCGGAATATTATCTGGTTTAGTCGCAATTAATAGAAAGTTTTCAAGACCTGAGTTTTCCATGGTTCGTCCTTATCGCAAAAGTAATTCTAATTATTATATATGGACAGAGGGCTTAAGCAATCTTATTCGTCTTCTTCCTCGTCTTCATCTTCCTCACCACCTTCTTCGCCGTCGCCGTCACCTTCTTCATCATCATCACCTTCTCCTTCACCCAAGGAGGCGTCAAAATCCAATTCAGCTGTGTTATAGGCAACTATGAGGTCCTTAAGAGTTCCTACCTGCGTATCAACATCTCCTACTGAATTAATTTCGTCAAACTTAGTAGGCACTTTATAGCCCTCGCCGTCTTTTACCCAGTGTGAAGGCATTGGGGTCCATGGAATCATAGATCGAGTATCTTTCAACCATTTCGGTATCCATTCTTGCCTCAACCGTTGACTCGCCAGAGAAAATTCTATGCCCTTTTGACCATCATCATGACATCGGCCACAATCCATATAGGTCACCATTTCAGCACCTTTTTGTGCAACAGCGTTATCTTTTTCCTTATGTACCCCTGTCTCATATTCGGCTCCCGGTGACATTGCCTCGAAGTATTCCGTCAAACCTTTAACTTCTTGATCACTGAAAGCAAATGTTGGCATTTTAACTTTTATCCAAGTTCTAACCGGTGTCGGGCTACGCAAGAATGAATATAACCAAGAGCTTTTTAAACGCTCTCCCACATGATAATTACCCATTTCAAGAGGAGGTGGGTACTGTGCTTTAGCCTTGAGATATTTCTGTATGTCACCACCCTCACCTTCTACATTATGACAGCCCCGACAATTGTACTTGGTTATTATTCTGCGTCCCGTTTCAATCGTTTTTTCTTTCTCAGAAAGAATCTTACGAAATTTGGATGGGATTTTACTTCCATTAAAACCCTTCAAAAGCACAAGCAGTGCGTCTATGTCATCTTGGCTAAGATGAAAGTTGGGCATCTTATCTAAAACCCGTTCCGTCCTGAAAGTGTCTGGTTTTTTTAATTTTTGTCCTGCCCACGCCTCCCAAGTATGTGGAATATGAGAATCACCAAACTCCAATTCCGCAATCATTTTTCGGCCAAATGCTGATAGTTCTGGAGCAATTCGCCCTTCCTTCTCCATCCCTTTTATATCGTGACATGCAAAACAGCCTCGTCTTCGGACTACTGTTTCACCATGTTTGATTAAAGCAGGATCCCTGAGTTTTGCTTCAAGACCAGGTATTACCTCTTTTTTCCCGAACTGAATCAGATAGGTGGCAATATCAGTGGCATCTTCTTCGTTAAGGCGGAGATCTGGCATTTTACTTTTGGGATTATAAGTGTGAGGTCCACCAATCCATGTTACCAGCCAATCCGCATTTACTTTTTGAGCGATATTGCTTAAATCAGGTGCATGATTTTCGCCTTTGCCATTTAATGTATGGCATGCCTGACATCCAACAGTTTCAAATAATTTCTTACCCTTTTCCTCATCGCCCGGGTCAAAGGTTCTATTTAATTTAAATTCTTTTTCAGAAGCATCAAGTATGTAGGCTGTGACTCCCTGCAAATCGTGTTCATTAAAACCGAACTCAGGCATACGAGTTTTAGGAAGATAACCTTTGGGGTTTTTAATCCAACGGTAAAGCCAACTGGGATCAACTTTAGAGGCAATGCGCAGGAGTCCGGGTCCCACCTTGCCTTCTTTTGAATATCCATCCGCAAGATGACAACCATGGCAACCGAGTTTTATGAATAGTTGTTTTCCTTTTGATAATAATGGAGCGCCTTCGAGGTTTACAACTTCGGCATGACAGTTTCTACAAGTTGCCTGCTGAAAGTTACCATGCAATATCGGTTCATTTACTTCTAAAGTTTGATCTGTTTCATGGTGAGACCCATGTGCATGTTCAGCAGGAGCCGTTGCCGATCCTTGACCTAAATGACACCAAGTACAGCCAGTACTTTCAGGAGGATGCTTTTTAATCAGAATATCAAGATCAGGATGAGTTTTTAAGGGTTGCTCAAAGTCTTTGTAGTGCTCATCTTGATAAGAAATATGGCAAGTCATACAACGATCTACTCGGTATATGATTTCTTTGAAACTATTTACCCCGAAGCCTGGTATTACAGTCTGTAAAATTTCAGCCGGTCGCCAGAAAAAAGGAAACGGCTTGTAGTAATCCATCGTCAACTCTAATTGACTTTTTGCTCGAGTAAGATCCGCAAGCTCCTTTTCCAGGTTTATCTGATCCGCTTTTACCTTTAGAAGTCTATTCTCGGCTTCTTCTAATATTCCTCTTTTTTTTGTAATTGTAGGAGTGTAAGATTCAACTTCCTTTTGAAAAGAATGCCATGTTTCCTTTTGCACATCGTAGTTTTCACCTTCATGCATCGCCTTTTTGTAATAATAGTAGGCTTCATCTACATTACTACCAGCAAATTTCTTTTGCTCCTTTGTTTCATCTAATGAAATCTGCTTTAAGCGAACTTCCTCAACGAGTGCAAGGTAATTATCATCACCATTAAGTTCATCTAATTTTTTCCCTAAATTATCATTAATTTGTTTTTCGGTGCCTTTAATTTTTCCATCTATCGACTTCCATTCGGCCTCAGCAACGGCATATTGCTCCTTAAAAAACATTTCCTGATAAGCCTTAAACCCACGCCGACTGTATTCATCATCCCAAAATGCCCAGAGGGTGACTAAAAGAGTCGTGCCTGCAATAAGGAAAAAAAGGAAACTGTACGAGGTATGCTCGTCAAATTCCCCTTCTTTAAAATCAGGTTGATTTTCTTCTTCCGTTTTTTCTTCTTCAGCCAATGTTTTTTCTCGTTATCTAATTGTTAAATGCCACGAATCACACATTAATCCAAGGAGTGACCATAATGTACTTAATATTAAAACCAATTCTGAGAACAATTTTTATCACGATTCCCATCATGATTAGGGCCAGTTGAATCTTTATAAACATGCGCAGAAAACCCACGGACTTCATGGCTTTTCTTTCCATGAAAAAATACACACCTGTCCCTAACCCAAAGTAAGCTAAGAGGACGCCTCCACCAAAAAGTGCGGACCACGTGTAGTCTCTAAATCCAAACGCATAAGGAAGATCAACACTGACGAGAGCCACCACTTTATGGGGATCCCAATATTGCCATGGCATGAACAGGTTCCACCCAGGCCCTCGAAGAAAAACCCCCATAATAATAAGAGCAATCCATAAAACAAGGAAACCGAAACAGTAAACCCAAATCGCTACCTTTCTTTCATGGTAGGTATAGTAACCATTTCCTTTTGTATTCACATCGAGATAGGGAATCAGCATGAGCCCAACAATAATCAGAACTGGCGCAACCACACCTGCAAACCAAGGATCGAAATACACCAGAATGTCCTGAAGCCCTAGAAAATACCAAGGAGCTTTTGATGGATTCGGTGTTTTAGTGGGGTTAGCCGCTTCTTCCAGCGGAGCATCAATGACAATAGACCAAACTGTGAGGGCAATTATGACAACTAGCGCACAAAGAAATTCCAACCGTACCAGATAGGGCCACACATGAAGCTTTTCTGGAACTTCTTCTATCTTTTTTTTGGGTGTTGCAGCCGCATCAGCCATAATTAATTTCCGTGTATTAGATCAAGTAATTCTTACAGAGGACCTGAAATTCCGCCGTCTTTACGTATCCGCCAAAAATGAACGATCATCAAAGCTCCGGCTATAAGCGGTATAAATATACAATGCAACACATAAAACCTTAAAAGAGCTGGAGGCCCGACTATACTACCGCCAATCAGCAGAGATCTGGCATCGTATCTGGGGGTCACACCCACAAACTCGGCAAATGGCCCCTCATTCCCTAAAAAGGGTGTCGCTCTCGCCATATTGGTTCCAACGGTAACCGCCCACATAGCTAATTGATCCCACGGAAGAAGATAACCGGTAAAACTTAGCAACAGGGTAAAAGTTACAAGAAACACCCCAATTACCCAGTTAAATTCACGTGGAGGCTTATAAGAACCCGTTAAAAAGACCCGAAACATATGCAGCCAAACCGTTATGACCATGGCATGCGCTGCCCATCGATGCATATTTCTCATCAACATACCAAAGGGAACGTCATATTGCAGGTACTTCAGATCGTAATAAGCATATTCCCCTACCGGTCTATAATAGAACATCAAAATTACGCCGGTTACTACTGTTGATAAAAACAGGAGAAAAGTAATGCCACCCATGCACCATGTGAATTTAATTCGAAGAGCATGCCGGTGCATTTTCACCGGGTGAAGATGCAACCATACATTACTGGCTATCTGTAAAACGCGGTTCCGGGGTGTGTCTGCATAACCATGCCGGAACGAAGAAGTCCAAAGCTGAGATTCAGTGATTTCTTTAGCTATTTCACTGAAAATTTTTCCGCTTTTAATTTTATCCATAAATTCCGCAATACTCGGAATCTGAGGTGCCTTGTTTGCCAAAAATCAATCCTCCATCAAAAAATGGATATTTTGCATTTGCCGAAGATAAAAATCATATCGAACATCCAGATACAAGCTAAACCAGAAGCTTTGCTCCAGGTTCGCCCCACTGTCCCTTTTCTCCAAGGAATTTTTTACTCTTATCAACGATGATCTGACCATCTGGAGCCAGCGATATTTTCAGTCTCTCCAAAGGCCGTGGTGCAGGCCCCTCAAAGTTGACACCTTCTTTAGTAAAACCACTGCCGTGACACGGGCATTTATACTTGCTCTCCGTATTGAGCCATCTAGGTGTACAACCTAAATGGGTACACAACCCAAAAATCACATAAATGCCTTCTTCATCACGAACGATCCAAACTCGCTGATCTTGAATATATTTTGTGCTAACCGCTCCCACAGTATAGTCGCTTGGGTAACCCGCCTTGAAAACAGGAGAAGGCTCGAAAAGAACTCTGGGAAATAAAAGTCTGGCAAAGTAGAGAGATGACAAACCTAAAGCTGCCATGAAACTGGCCCACCCCGCTAAAGAAAAAAAGTCGCGTCGCGACCAGATAGTATCAACTACTTCTTCCTTTTTTTCTTTGCCTTTTGTCTCAGCCATCACAACCTCTTAAATCTAAATATTATAAGGGCTCATTACCTTTTTCAACAGACATTAGATTGATATAAAGAACTGTCAAAGTGTTGGTTTTTAACATAATTAAAATATCGAGTCAAGGCAAGAAGTATTCCAATCCTAATTGCCGGTTTTACTGTGATTTTATGGCCTGCAAACAAGTCCTTGCGGCACAAGAAACTTCTTGAAAACGTGTCATTTCAAAACTTGTGGAATTTGCAAGATTTGCAACTGTGATTCCTTTTTTAATCAGCAACAAAATAATAGGAATCAACTCCGCTGCCTGATTCGATATAATTTGTGCTCCGACCAACATTTTAGTCCGCTTATCGGCAACGATTTTGAATATTTCACCCTCAAACATCTCGCTTTCGTATACGCCTTCAACAGGATGAAAACCTTGCTGAGGTGCAGATTTAATGGAACAACCTACATACCCCACATTCTGCACCAGTCTATTTATCTCAGGCACCCACTCAGGGTTAAGCTGTCGGTTTTTACCCATCGCATTATCAGCAGCCACTTTCCCCTGCTCCTGTGACATCATATCCGTCACGCGTTTACCAGTAATGCTGCCCACACCATAAACACCCGGAATGCTGGACATCATTCTATCGTCAACAAAAATTTCGTCTTTATTGCCAAGGCGGGCACCGAGGCTTTCCGCCACTTTATTTTGCTCGCTTCCTTTTATCTGGTCTACCATGACGATCAGGTTGGTAGCGAACTTGATTCCGGTTTCAAGTGTCATCTCCAAATCATCTGCATTTTTAAAAAAAGAAATGATTTTTTTGTCAGGTAGAATTTTTATCTTCCTGCTTTTCAATTGCGCTTCAACCTTCAAATTGAACTCGGGGTCCATCTCAGGAAGAATCTCAACAGAGTCCACGCACAAAAACACCTTACAACCAAGTTTCTGAAACCCCAATGCAGCTTCGGCTCCCCACTTTCCTGCACCCACAAGTAAAACTTTTTCGGGTATTTTCTTTAGCTGACAAATTTCATCGATGGAAATAATTACATTTTCTTCACGAGGCAGAGTTGAAGGGAAAGAAGGGTCGGAACCACAAGCTAAAATAAGCGACTTACCCGTTATAGTGTGGTTTTTTTCTTTGCCTTGCACTGAAATTTCACTGGGACCTGCCAGTATCCCATCGCCTTCTAAGAGAACAACGCCAGCCTGTGCGAGTTTTTTTTCAAGGTTTTCACAATATTCTTCAGCCAGCTTTTCCTGCCTTTCCAACTGGGAAACCCATTCCACAGAGTCATTGTTCGAGCGGCAATCAGTAAGCAGAATATTTCTTCTCAAGAATCCTTTTCTTCCAATCGTTCCCTTTTCTACAAGGCAAACTTTACCTCCCAGCTCAGCCGCCCTAAAGGCTGCTCTTGTGCCTGAAAGCCCTCCCCCTAGAACCACCACATCAAATTCTGTCATAGATTATCTTTTCTCTAAAAACGCAAAGCTGAAAATTAAACGACTATAAACACTCAACAAATATCAGATTAGATTCAAGAACGAGACAAGCCCCACCAGAACCAAAGCTATTGAAGAGATTACCGCATGCAAAGTAATATTTAATCGTTTGCTGATGGGCACCACCAAAAGAAGGTAGCCAAAAACCGTATAATTTAAAATTGAATTTTGGTTATCAAAATATTTCAGAACGAGAAACAAAAAGAAACTTGCCAGCACCGCACCATAAATAATTTTATGGAGTCGGTACCGTTTTCTGCGATCATCACTCGGCAGCATACTGACCCCTATCATAACATTTACTATGGTCAGCAAAAACGCGAAAAATATAGATAAAAAATTAGGGGAGGCAAATAGATCTTCAAGTGTGGTGGGTTGCATTAGTTGGGATCATGAAGATCATAAATCAGGATGAAGAATGTGCTCAGATATCTAGTAGGGTCTGGTTTCTACCATTTTGCTTCGCTTGATATAAGGCCTTATCCGCCCTTTCAAACAAACTCGCCTCTGTATCCTCTGGAGTAATAATCGCAGCCCCGATACTCATCGTTACTTTCAACTCATTATCTCCGTCAACAAAATAATCTCTTTCGACTTCCCTGCGTATTTTTTCGGAAAGGGTTTTGGTAGTTTCTTTATTGATTCGGCTTAAAATCACAACAAACTCTTCGCCCCCATATCGAAAAATATGATCGCTTACACGAATCGAATTTGAAACCGTTGCCGCAACAGATTTTAAAACCTTATCACCAGTTTTATGCCCGTAAGTATCATTAAATTTTTTAAAGTGGTCAATATCCAGAACCAGCAACGCCCATTCTTCCTTATATCTTTTATATTCATGAACCAACTCCCCAATTTTTAAATTATAGGCATTTCGGTTTAACACATTCGTTAGCGCGTCAACCAGGGCTCTGGCTTCAGACTCTTCCAGCTTTTTGGAAAGGGTCTCTGTGGCTGTACGATGCTTTTCCAGTTCATCATGCAAAGTATGCGAGTGCTCGCGTACTTTCTGCATTTCGATGACCAAATAATCTTTAACCTTTAAGATTTCCTGAATTGTTTCAGCAGCTTGGATCTTCTCCGTGAAATCCCCAATGCTTACATCAAAATTCCCCGAGCTTTCCATCATAGCTCTAATGGTTTCAACTGCCTCGAGAACCATTGTTTTAACAATATCTTTCTCGCCATCGATGAATTTTTGATCCAAAATCAATCTGCCGAAATAATCTTCAACATCTTTATCCAATTCCGTCGCAGGAGAAATACGAACCTCTTTCCTAATGACAGCGGCCATAGCGTTTAACTGTTTATGGAGACTATCTTCTGCGGGTAAGGATTGGCTTAAACCCGAAATAAAAGAAAGCAATAACCGCGCTATTCGCGCAGTAAATTCAGTGGGTGGGGAACTACCTTCCTGCTGCTTACTCATCATTGTATGTATTGATTATTGGAGAGAAAAAACGGAATTTAGGTGGTGCCGATGGGGAGAGTCGAACTCCCACGGATTGCTCCATACGCCCCTCAAGCGCACGTGTCTACCAGTTCCACCACATCGGCAGTCTTAGTTCGAAGTGCTATCAGTAGAAACCGGAGAATCCTGTATCTGCGCAGGCTCTTCCATTCCTTGAATTAAAGAACTAGATTTTTTTTGAGTCGAGAAGACGGCAAGAGTCAATGATGTAATCATAAATAAAATTGCGATCCCCGTTGTTAGTTTGGTGAGAAAACCTCCTGCTCCGCTGCTACCAAACATGGTTTGGCTACTGCCAGCACCCAACCCTGAGCCCATTGCCGCTCCTTTTCCTGCCTGCAAAAGAACGGTAAGAATCAAAGATAAAGCGGCAACAATATGTATTGCGTTAATTATAGTATCCATAACTTTTCAAAAAAATCCTTCAGTAAATCATGTTGTTACTAATAAAATCAGCCTCTGCAAAAAAAACCGTTAGCTCATACTAATTGAGCCGACTTGATAATATCACAAAATGAATCAATATTCAGGCTGGCCCCACCAACGAGGGCTCCATCTATTTCGTCATTTTGCAATAACTCCTGACCGTTTTGCGGAGTCACACTACCCCCATACAAGATAGTCAAAGGCTTTGTTTCATTCCCTTGATATTTTCCTGCCACAATTTTACGGATCAAACCATGTATTTCGGCTGCCTGACCAATAGTAGCATTTTCTCCTGTCCCTATTGCCCAGACCGGCTCGTAAGCGATAACAATATTCTCCAGTTGCTGATTATCCAGGCCGTCAAGAGCCTTATTTACTTGAGATTCGATTATATTGTGAGTTTCGCCAGCCTTTCTCTGCTCTCCGGTTTCGCCAACACAAAGAATTGCCAAAATATCGTTCTCTAGGGCACCCAAAACCTTTTTATTGATCAACTCGTCCGTTTCACCAAACAGCTGTCTTCTTTCGGAGTGACCCAAGATGGCATATTTGCACCCGGCATCTTTGATCATGTCAGGAGAAACTTCTCCGGTATAAGCTCCATTCTTTTCAAAATAAAAATTCTGGCTGGCCAATTCAACCTTCGAGCCGGATAAAACCTTATTCACACTATGGAGCGAGGTAAATGAAGGGGCCAGTATCACGCTGACACCCGTGTTTTGCTCAAGGAACTCCTTAACTGCAAGAGCCAGCTCTGCGGCTTCTGCCGTCAGCAGGTTCATTTTCCAGTTTGCCACAATAAGAGGCATAGTCATTAGATTTCCTCTTCAGATATCAGGAAATATGCATCAGGATAAAATATTTGTAAATTCCGTCAGGAAACTTTCTTACTGACAATAAACTTCAGAAGGTCTTTAACGCGGTTGGAATACCCCCACTCATTATCGTACCAAGCTAAAACCTTTACCATCTTGCCTTTCATCACCGTGGTAGAAAGACCATCGACAATAGCCGAATAAGGGTCGCCATTATAATCTATAGAAACCAGTGGCTTCTCTTCAACCCTGAGAATCTTATTCAATCCACCCTCACTGGCTTTTCGGAAAACAGAATTCACTTCTTCTATCGAAGTTGTCTTTTCCACTTCCACAACTAGATCAATTAAGGAAACATTAGGAGTCGGAACGCGGATGGACATGCCATCCAAACGCCCTTCAATTTCGGGAAGCACCAAAGACAAGGCTCTGGCAGCACCTGTAGTCGTGGGAATCATGGACATATTAGCAGCCCGAGCTCGACGAAGATCAGAATGTGGTAAATCCAGTATCCTTTGATCATTTGTATACGAATGAATTGTGGTCATCAATCCTTTTTGGATTACAAAGCTATCATGTAATACTTTCACAACCGGTGCCAAACAATTGGTGGTGCAGGAGGCGTTGGAAATAATTTGATGTTCTTCAGGAAGGTAAGCCTGTTGATTCACACCCAAGACCACCGTAACATCGGGGTTCTTCGCAGGAGCAGAAATAATCACCTTTTTTGCTCCAGCATCAAGATGCTGTTTTGCGGCTTCTCTCTTCGTAAAAAATCCGGTTGATTCAATGACAATATCAACGCCTAATTCTTTCCAAGGTAAGTTGGATGGCTCTCGCTCAGACAGGATTTTAACGGATTTTCCTTCAATGGAAATCGTATCCGAATCTGAAGTCACCTCTTGAGGCAAAACTCCTTGAACAGAGTCATATTTTAATAAATGCGCCAAAGTTGCAGGATCTGTTAAATCATTGATCGCAGCAACTTCAATATCGTTGCACTCAGAATCTTTTATGATGTTCTTGAGAACCGCTCGCCCAATTCTCCCAAAACCATTTACAGCAACCTTCATAGACATATTTAGTTGGCACCCTTTCACAACAAAAATTAAAGTTTAAACAGGCAGGAAAATCAAAGCTTTCAGACAAAATCAGGAGCAGAAACAAATTAACCTGGGGTTTTAACTACCTAGATCGCGAGTATGCAAAATTTATAATTTCAAGTCAATATAAACCTGTGCGCATCGCATCTTGGTAGAGGGGGGGTTATTCTTGCGCTGGCACCATTTTTTTTCGGGGAAGACTTCGGGATTCTGCCGCTGTGAGATGAGTAAATAAAATATGATCCATCTCATCGCTGATCTCCAAGCTGCTTTCGACTTTACCAACAAGCACTTTAAATTCTTTAATCAACAGACCTTCTTCTTTGATCGACGACTCCAATTCGGCTTCAATACGCTTCACCTCATCTAAAAGCTTTTTACCCGCTTCTTCCAAAAGGCGGATTTTCTTCTGCGCTCCATCTTTTTTAACAAGAATCTCACCACGGGCATTCGTCAGTTCCGCTCTAAGCTTTTCAATAGAAAACAATTCACTATCCAAGCGCTTAAAACTTTTATCGAGATTGTCTAAATAACTCCTGCGTCGTCGGATAAGAAGTTCTCGTGAACCCTCCTGTTCCTCTTGATTTTTTTCTACAGACTCTTCACCTCCCACAACACTACCCTTCAACAACTCTTCATATTGCGCCTTTATAGAACTTTCTTCTGAATACAAGTTACCCACATTACTAGAAATTTTATCTATGTTTTGATCATAGATATCTATATTTCGTAAAAGAGTTTCAAGGTTTTCCACATTCCCATTAACTTCCTTACCAATGGCACTTAATTTCTCTTCCAAAGAATTACGAAACTTCTCTTTATAATCGAGAACATTTTTGAAGGTTTCCACTACACGCGAATATTCGTGCGCACTGGAATTGCCACGTTCTCGTATCGTTAAATTTTCCTGTGTTATTTCAGAATAGTTAACGGATTCTTCCATAATTACAACCATCTCAAGTTATTAGCAAAATAACGCTTTTAAAGTATACAATAGATTCTAACGGAAAATAATCAAAAAAACACGCAAAACTTACATATTTTCAATAGGTTATATTTATTCAATAGTGACCCTTTTCAAGGCCGGGCCGTTTCTATAATTTGCTTCATCTTCTTAACGGCTTCTTCCATACCCATATAAACCGATTGAGCCACTAAAAAATGACCAATATTAAGCTCCTCTATTTCCGGAATTGCGGCGATAGCCTTAACATTGTCAAAATTCAGACCATGGCCGGCAAACACCCGCAATCCTAATTTGACAGCCTGCTTTGCCGCTTCTTGAATACGTACCAATTCCTCTTCCACCTTTCCCGAATCAGTTAATTCTGAATAAGCCCCTGTATTAATTTCAATGCTATCTGCCGCGACTTTTTGCGAAGCTTCGATCTGTCCCATATCAGGATCGACAAACAGACTGAACAATATTCCCTGTTTCTTAATCTGTTTTTGGATATCGGTTAATTCTTGCACTTGAGAACAAACATCAAGACCACCTTCCGTTGTTATCTCCTGCCTCTTTTCGGGGACCAGAGAAACCTGATAAGGCTTCAACTCCAATGCAAGTTCAACCATTTCTTTTATGGCGGCCATTTCGAGGTTTAGTTTGGTCTTTATATTTTTATGAATAATGCGTACATCTTCATCCTGGATATGCCGTCGATCTTCTCTTAGATGAACGGTTATGCCCTCTACTCCTATTTTTTCTGCCAACAATGCGGCTTTTAACGGATCTGGCTCATGCGTTTTTCGAGCCTCTCGAATTGTTGCAACATGATCAACATTGACAAATAAACGCGTCACAAACTTTCTCCTTTAATGATAGCCTCTGCTACTCTCACAGCGTTTCGAGTAGCTTTAACATCGTGCGTTCGTATAATTGATGCACCCTTGGCAACTCCCATCACGGTGGCTGCAAGAGAGCCCTCTAATCTTTCTTCAGGAGGTAAATTCAAGATATCACCGATAAAAGATTTTCTGGAAACTCCTAAAAGAATCGGCCTTTTAAGTTCTAGAAATGTTTCAAGGTTTCTCAATATTTCAAGATTGTGCATTTTAGTTTTACCAAACCCTATTCCCGGATCAATTGCGATTTGATCTGGATAAATTTCAGCCGTTTCGGCAATCTTTATGCTCACTACCAAAAATTCACAAATTTCATTCAAAACATTTTCATAGCTAGGATTCTTTTGCATGGTCAAAGGAGTTCCCTGCATATGCATTAAGATCACGCCCGCCCCCGTCCGGGCTATAACTTCAGCCATTTCGGGAAATTTTTGAAGTCCGGTTATATCATTTATAATTTTTGCCCCTGCCTGCAAAGCCTCTTCAGCCACAACTGGTTTATAAGTATCGACAGAAACCGGAACATCAAAATTTTTCACCAGCAACGAAATCACCGGAATTAATTTATCTAGCTCCTCCTGATCTGAAATAGGTTTGGATCCTGGACGAGAACTCTCGGCACCTGCATCCAGGAAATCGGCTCCTTCATCCATCATTTTTTCAGCCAATATCATAGCTTCATCGACCGAAGAACATTTCTCATAAAATGAATCCGAAGAAACATTTATTATTCCCATAAATCGGGTTTTTTCGCAATTTTCAGAAAAAGAAAACCGTTTCATAACGCTCAAAAATAAAATTAAAAATTGGAGAGAACTTTTATAGGAAAAGATTTTATATCAAAAAAAAACTCCACTTACCGGTCAAACGGGTAAGTGGAGTTTTGTATCTACAAATTCTGCTGTCGATCAGGCTGGAGTTGGGTCCGGCATCCCTCCACCCATTAGGCCTTCTTCAGTCTCTGATTCTAATTTATTTTTATCGACAGGGAGTTTATCTGGCTTTATATCCTGAGTCGTTCCGGAATCTTCATCATCAGAAATATCCTTACCCGCAATAATATCTTTGATATCTTGTCCATCTAAGGTTTCACGTTCTAAAAGAGCCTGAGCCATTTTTTCCAGAACATCGCGATTTTTTGTTAGCAAATCTGTTGCCCGGGTATATCCATCCATAACCAAAGTTTTAACCTCTTGATCTATCAGCTTGGCTGTTTGATCACTGAAATTCTTTTGGCTGGACATATCTTTTCCAAGAAAAACTTGTTCTTCTTTGGCTCCATAAGTGAGAGGTCCCATTTTGTCACTCATTCCCCATTCACAAACCATTTTACGAGCCATCTCCGTTGCACGCTCAATATCATTTCCTGCACCTGTGGTCATTTCTCCCAAACAGATTTCTTCTGCACACCGTCCCCCCATCAAAATAGCAAGGCTACTAAAGAGATAGTTTCTCTGATAAGTATGCTGTTCATCCATCGGAAGCTGCATGGTTACACCCAATGCCCTTCCCCGAGGAATAATAGTTACTTTATGTATGGGATCTGTTCCTGGTAATAAAGCAGCAACCAGGGCATGGCCTGATTCATGATAGGCAGTATTTTTTTTCTCTTTATCAGAAATTACCATACTTCGCCTTTCAACACCCATCATTACCTTGTCTTTGGCTTCCTCAAAGTCAACCATAGCTACAGCTTTTTTATCATCCCTTGCTGCAAGCAAAGCGGCTTCATTGACAAGGTTCGCAAGATCAGCACCGGTAAATCCTGGTGTGCCTCTAGCAATTACTTTTAAATCGACTTCATCCGTTAGTGGAACAGTAGAGGTATGTACTTTCAAAATACCTACTCGGCCTTTTACATCGGGGCGACCAACGGTAACCTGTCGATCAAAACGTCCCGGTCTCAACAGTGCAGGGTCTAACACATCTGGACGGTTGGTGGAAGCGAGCAAAATAACGCCTTCGTTATTTTCAAATCCATCCATCTCAACTAGAAGTTGGTTCAAAGTTTGCTCTCTTTCGTCATGACCACCTCCTAAACCAGCTCCCCGATGTCTTCCTACCGCATCGATTTCATCAATAAAGATTATACAGGGACTATTTTTCTTTCCTTGTTCAAAAAGGTCTCGCACCCTGGATGCACCAACCCCCACAAACATCTCAACAAAATCCGAACCACTGATGCTGAAAAAGGGAACATTTGCTTCGCCTGAAATTGCCCTTGCAAGCAGGGTTTTTCCAGTACCAGGAGGTCCAATCAGTAATACCCCCTTCGGAATTTTGCCACCCAGCTTGCTGAACTTCTGTGGCTCTTTTAAAAATTCAATAATTTCGTGGAGTTCTTCTTTGGCCTCATCAACTCCGGCAACATCCTTAAATGTTGTTTTGTTTTTGGTGTCATTAAGTAATCGAGCCTTGCTCTTACCAAAAGACATGGCTTTACCGCCTCCCGCTTGCATCTGTCTCATAAAGAATATCCAGATCCCCAATAACAACAGCATGGGAAACCAGGAGATCAGGATGCTCATATACCAGCTTGTCTGTTCAGGCGCCACCACGACAATACGAACACTTTTCTGACGAAGGGATTTAATTAAATCAGGGTCTTTAGGTGGAGCAGTTGTCTGAAATGCTTTGCCATCAACATATTTACCACTAATATTATCACCGCTTATAACAACTTCGTTAACCTGCCCTTGCTCAACCTGATCCATAAATTCACTGAAAACAACTTCAGATTGTGGCGTTAACGGTTGGTTAAACATATTAAATAAGGCAATGAGAACAATACCTATAACTAGCCAAAGCGCTAGATTTTTATAAAATTGATTCAAGACTTCCTCCTTAAAACGCTGAAAAACAGTACTCTTATTTTAATCTATCCT
>ENA-OREN01002943-OREN01002943.1-marine-metagenome-genome-assembly--contig:-NODE-2943-length-16419-cov-4.915983_pt1 | contig 16419 bp, 10 predicted proteins | sample MGYA00248624_ERZ508555 | MGnify/ENA primary metagenome ERZ508555 (study PRJEB26222, sample SAMN06267773) | marine metagenome | isolation source: Saanich Inlet, British Columbia, Canada | place...
GTCACGCTTGTTACTATCGCACTTAATATTCCAAAACCTTTAAATTCTAAAGATTAATTTTATTATGAATTTAAGTGCCTGATATTCAGTGCGTTATGAAATAAAAATTTATAATTTCTAAAAATAGAAGTAGGGGAGGTGTGATAAAAAATAGTGCTGCTGTGTGTCAGAATGAAGCACGCAGAGACTAAAATGGGATTTTTTGCAGGTATATTTCTTGTTAGAGATTTGCGTGTTCAATGTCATTGAGCACTTTTAAACTTGTGAATATAGTGGTAGTGAGTTCAGTTGGGAGAGCGTTTGAATGGCATTCTGAAAGAGGGTATTCTTAGCAAATTCCATAACTGCCTGATTTAGTGTCTATCATATTAATTGGCAATAGCTTATAAATTTATTCTTTTCCTGTTGATTACTGTGGAGTTCTGCTGATTCCGCTGGAGTTGACTATGTTTTGACTACAATCTAACTACAGTGAAATAGGGTCGTCTTCTGGACAAGGTTAGAACCTGTTTGCTAACGGTTGCGTAGATTCACTTTACATTTGTTGCCTTAAATCCATAGACAATACTGACAAAAGTCTAGTTTGTTATCATTCCACTGAAGCACCATTCACATATCGTACTATTCTCTAAATTTCTTCTAAGGTATTTCGAAGTACAAGTTCAGGTTTTCCCTGATTGACAGGTAGTGTTGAGTCGTGTAAATTGCGGTGAATCAATTAATTTCGATAAAGGAAAGAGAGAGGGGGATTTCATTTTTCAGGTAACATTGCTTATGTAGTCGGAATATCTTGTCAACAAAATGAGGTTAGAAATACGAGAAAATTAAGTAGTACAGGAACGTGTTATAGATAACAAAAACCATTTCTTAAATTTTATTTAAATTGTCCAGTTTGTTATCATTTTCTCTTAAACACTATTCTCATAAACACCATTCATATATCAAGCATAAATGAGTAGGAATAGAAATTTTAAAGTATACTATTTTCAAAGTACATTTCTGCTTTTTATTTTTTTATGGATTTATATATGGTAGAATTAGTGTAGAGAGAGTAGTTACCACCAAGTTCTTGTGCCACATTAAAGGAAGGAGTCAATAATATGGACGCTAGGAAAAAATATTCTGATAGAAGGTGTAGTGAGAGAGAGGGTAGTCCAAGAAGGAGCAATTGGAGATTAAATAGATCCTTTGATATTTCGATACTTGATCATAGGGGTAGGACAGTAAACGTTAGTGCGAGTGGCGTTTATTTCGAAGTGACAACAGATGATATGGAGGTGTTTTCTGTAGGAACAACGACTCCACTACAAATAAAAACAGATATTCACTTATACGAGGGTATGGACGAAAAGTATTTGATTAGCGGAAGTGGAGAAATTATCAGAAATTGCATGATTGAGAACCCGGCTCATGTTAACAGTTTGGGAGTTGCTTTGGAATTCACAGAAAAACTTGATACTAAATTAGATAACGATTAATTGTTCAGATTATAGCTAGTCTACACCAAACCACACCTGCCGCAGATTGTTACGTCTTTGATTCCCGATGCTCATGATAAAATTCCCAAAATTAAACCTGCCACCAGTATTCCTATGGGTAGCGCTATTGATAAATAGTTGGCAATATATTCTTTTTCGAGATCTTGTTGAGTTGCAAACACATACATTACAGGAGTGGCGGGAAGTGTCGCACCTACAATAGTGACTAATTTATATAATCCCTGAAAATCAAAGATTTCAACTATAAAAAACCCTAATAATCCGCCTATAATAGTTTTTAATATGATAGTGTAAATAGGTAATTTTAAACCTTTAACATCTGGTTCAATTGCGATACCTAACGTAAGCATAATAATAGCAGGAGTCGCGTTGCCCAGCGGTGTTAGGACTCCGTTTAAAAGTTCGATATTAAGTTTCAGGTAGCTAAATAATAATCCAAGCACAATGGCTATTATTACCGGGCTTGTAATCATCTTTTTTAGTGATAGCAAAACATTGCTGTTATCATTTCCACATTTACAAGCCCAAAAATATAACAGTGTAAAAACAATTAGGGCATTAGCAATATCCCAAAACGCGAATGCTGCCAGTCCTTGCTCCCCGAACAGGACCAGAAATAAAGGGTAAGCTATTAGTCCTCCTTCCATTGATGCAAATAAAATGGTAAAGCTTCCGGCTAGCTTTTTTTCAAATCGGAATATTTTTGAGATTACTATGCTTATAACAAACAGTGATAATATTATTAGTGATCCTGATAATGGTAATATTAACAGGGCTTTGGTAATAGATATTTTTGAAAATGCGCGAAAAAGGATTGCGGGAAGTAATAGGTTGATGATGATTTTGTTAAGTGTATTACTGTCTTCTATTGTAAATAGTTTAATTCTTTTTAGAAAGTATCCCAATGGAATAATTAGTAACACTGGCAAGAGTTTTAGGATAATTTCGTTCATTATTTTATATGGATGGGTAGTGATTTGCTCCCGCTCTTTGTACTACCATTAAAGTTTATAGGTTTGGAACCAATAGACTATTTCCTCTACGCTCCAACTGACTCTGGTACAGGCGGTAAATACCCAAGTGAACTACGTGGACAAAACACATTGTATTTTATTCTAGACACTATCTTTCATTTTTGCGACAGCCGAATGATTAAGAATGCAATTCCTAAAAATCATTGTATACTGGCATGTTTACTAATCCCACAAAATTGCTATGAAATAATTCACAATTAAACTTTTCACAACATATCCAGTTTCAATGGATGTGGCTAACATGAACAACTACAATAAACAGACAAGGCAGGAAATATGGGAATATGAGGAGATGATTGGTCTACCTGTAGCGAATCTGGATGATGATAAAGGCAAACGGCTGTGCATCTCTCCAAAATTAGCATACTTTCTGTTAACTCCTAATCTTTCGTAGCATCACATTTTCTCAGATTATTTAAAAGACGCTGGTTGAAATACGTACTATGGCATCTGTGGTACGATACATAAGAGCTTAACAAACTTGACTCAAATATGAGATAGAATGAAGAGAGATCAACATAAAAGCAATAAGACCTCTGCACTCCGTGAAGAAGCAGAGAAGAAGATCAAGCCTGAGTCCGTGCCAATAGAGAAACTCTCAGAGGCAGAAGTCCGCAAGCTGGCACATGAACTACAGGTACACAAGATTGAGTTGGACATGCAGAATGAAGAGCTCAAAAGATCACAACAGGAACTTGAGGACTCAAGAGACAGATATGCAAGACTCTATGACTTTGCTCCTGCCGGATATTTTACCATTAATGATAAAGGCGCAATAGTGGAGGTCAATCTGGCAGGTGCTTCAATGCTGGGTGTAGAAAGAGGGCGATTGATCAAGCAACCACTATCTAAGTTCATGGCAAAAGAAGATTCAGGCAAATACTACAAGTACCTCAATCTTGCATTTAAGGAGCAAGTGCAAGAATATGATGTGATTGAATTAAGGATGATTAGGGAAGATGGCACAGAGTTATATGTTCAATTGAGATATGCAGCAGAACAGGGTACTGATGGTCATGCTAGTCAATGCAAAATAATTATAACTGACATAACCATTCGTGTTAAGTCAGAGAAGGCAGAGAAGGAGGTAAAGGAGCTGTTCAGGGCACTTTTTGAACAGACAAGGGGATATGCAATGATTCTTGATCCCTCTTCCAGTGGTATTCCCATAATACTTGATGTCAATAAAGCTGCCTGTGAAGCACATGGATGGAGACGTGAGGAGATGATTGGTAGGCCTGTAGCGGATCTGGACGATGAAGAAGGTAAACGACAGTGCATCGAACGAACAAAGCTCATCATGTCTGGAAAGGCATTATCGATAGAGACCACTCATGTTCGTAAAGATGGTTCCAGTTTCCCTGTTGCGGTCCATGCTAATGTTGTTCGCCTTCTTGATAAACCACCTGTTATTCTCACTACCGAATACGATATTAGCCATATCCGACAAAAAAATGAGGAGATAAATAGGCTGGCAAAATTCCCAAGTGAGAATCCAAATCCAGTATTACGAGTATTCATTACCGGTAATATACTATATAGAAACGATGCGAGCACATCTCTATTGGGTTTCTGGGATTGCCAGACATCAAGGATATTGCCGGAAAAGTATATTAAAATTGTTGCAGATACTCTTGAGTCTGGCCTAAGTAATACCATTGATGTTGAGCACAATGATCACGTAATGTCCTTGACGTTTGCGCCTATAGTAAGCGAAGGTTATGTTAATATCTATGGGCTGGACGTCACAAAACGCAGAGAACTCTCAGCTAGATTAGAGAATATTGAGAGAAAAAGTCGTACTTGGCTTGAGTATTCGCCAGTTTGTACAAAGATAGTAGATCTTGATTTTAATCTACAGTATATGAGTACGGCGGGTATAGAAGCTCTTGAAATTGACGATGTTACACTGCTATATGGAAAACCGTATCCTTTTGACTTTTATCCTGAGTCATTCAGAAATCTTATGGTTAAGAATTTAAATAAAGCTAAAGAAACGGGTGAGGTTATCACACAGGAAGCGGCTGTGGTTGATAAATATGGAAAACCGTTATGGTTTAATTCTACTATCGTACCAGTTAATGATAATGAAGGTCGAGTTGATTATATTATAGTCGTATCCTCCGACACAACCGAGCGTCATAAGGCTGAGCAAGAAATTAAGCTACTTAACGAATCTCTGGAACAACGTGTTGTCGACCGTACGGCTGAGCTAAAGAAAAAGAATATAGAGCTAAACCAAGAGATTGGCGGACGTAAGAAAGTAGAAGCAAGGCTGTATGAGTCTGAAAGACAAACTCGGCTCTGGCTTAATAATTCGCCAGTTTGTACAAAGATAGTAGATCTTGATTTTAATCTGAGATTTATGAGTACGGCGGGTATAAAGGCTCTGAAAATTGACGATATCACACAATTTTATGGGAAACCATATCCTTCTGATTTTTTTCCTGAGGCGTTCAAAAAAAGCATGACTAAAAACTTGGAAAAAGTTAAAGGAACAGGCGTAGTTATTACAGAAGAAACACTCCTGACTGATGTAAAAGGAAATGAGATGTGGTTTAATGCCACTATCTTGCCAGTAAATGATATTGAAAATCGGATTGATTATATTATGGTAGTATCCGTTGACATAACTGAACAGAAGAAGATGGAAGAAACACTCTTACAGTCAGAAAAACTGAAATCCCTGGGAACTATAACTGCAGGAATTTCCCATGAGTTTAATAATATTCTCAATATAATCTCAGGTAAAGTGCAATTACTGGAAATGGATTACAATGATAATAGTGAATTGATGAGTGATCTTAGTACTATTATGAAGGCAGTAGATGATGGAGTTTCAATAACCGATAATATGCTTAAAATCACTAGCTCAAGTAAAAATACTTCAGCATTTATGCCTTTCGATATAAACGAACTTCTAAAGGAGTCAATAGAATTTACAAAGCCCAGATGGAAAAGTATGGCTCAGGCCAATAGTATAGACTACATTATAGATCAGAAAGGTATGGGAAATGTCCCACAACTATTATGTGATCCAACTGGAATAAGAGAGGTATTTATTAACATTATAAACAACGCCCTGGATGCCATGCCTAATGGTGGTAGTATTTCATTTTGTACATGGAGTAAGGATGATAATCTGTTTGTAAGCATTTCAGATGCGGGCAAGGGCATGACCAAAGAAGTCAAGTATCATATGTTTGATCCATTTTTTACCACAAGATGCCCGGAAGGAACCGGATTGGGCCTGGGCATTGCTTTCGGTATAATAACCAGGCATGGCGGTAAAATAGATGTGGAAAGTGAGGAGGGAAAAGGCGCAACGTTTAACCTGAGCTTTCCAATTCAAAAAGATGCAATACGAAAAATGGTACCATCTGGACCTGACCGTCGTATAACTATAAGAAAGCTTCACATTCTGGTAATAGATGATAATGAGGATGCCTGTGAGATTATGGACGACGTTCTTGCCAGAAGTGGTCATGTCGTTAAGACTGTTGATAATGGTGTGGAGGCTGTGGTACTTGCCGGGAAAGAGGATTTTGATCTCATTTTATGTGATCTGTTGATGCCAAATATGCATGGATATGATGTAATAAAGATCATTAACAAGTTAGATAAGATACCAAAGATAGGCATAATTACAGGCTGGGAAGAGAAGCTTAAGTCTATTGATGATGAAGAGTTCAAAGTAGACTTCATTCTCAAAAAACCTTTTGAACATGCAGAGTTGGCAAAACATATAAATGATTTGTTTGGAGAGGGCGGCTGAATGGCATTCTAACAAATGTGTGCTATGATCATCTTGTCCTAATTTTGCGTCGTTACTTCACACCCAGACCCCACCCTATATTAAAAAACATATATAGTTATCATATATCAAGCGTAATCAGGTGGTAAAAGTAAAATATACTTAAGTCTAACACCTTTTAACTCGGCAATGTTTCCGGCATATTCTTTTAAAAACTCGTAAAATGTAGTTTCTATATCCATTGAAGGCATAATATTAATGATTTTAATGGTAAATTAAGATATAGTACCCCTCGCACTTAATAAAAATTTTTCATCATAAAAAATATATGGATAACAAGCGATACAGAATCCAATTTCCGAAAAGTGAATGCCAAAATGCTGATCAGGACGAAGCCTTTTTTTATTTATTAGAGTCTAAGGGGCAAAAAAAGATTAAATTTCATGATTACGATGTGATTTTTAACATCCCCGGATTATATGAACAGATATTTTATGATCGTCTCAAGTGCTGCTCTCCGAAAAAAGTGACTGAAATTCTTAACACCAGTGTAGCACAAACAAATGAAAACTTCACAGAACTCAGGGTCTTAGACGTAGGAGCAGGAAATGGACTAATGGGTGCAGAACTTAAAAAATATGGTGTTTCCAGGCTTGTAGGTGTTGATATTATTCCAGAAGCAAAACGGGCAACTGAACGAGACAGGCCACATATATACGATTCTTATGATATTATAGATTTGTGTAATTTGGATGAAGACGAGGAAGAGGATTTATCTTCATGGGATTTAAACTGTTTGACTACAGTTGCTGCTTTAGGGTTTGGTGACATTCCACCCAAGGCATTTATGGTAGCATTTAATATCATCCAATCAGAAGGCTGGGTGGCATTTAATATAAAAGAAACATTTCTTAATAATAGTGACGAAAGCGGATTTTCAAGAATGATTAGAGATCTAATTTTCTCTAAGTATATGGATTTATATCATTTAGAGAGATACCGTCATCGTGTTTCCATAGAAGGAGAACCGTTATATTACTTTGCTGTTGCTGGCAGAAAGAAATATGATGTCCCCAAAGATTTTTATGATAAATATTTTGATTAGCTTAATTTGAGGAAAGAAATACTTTCGTTAGTTATACAAGGTTGTGGTGAATGGGTTACAACACCGTAAATGGCTGCACGATTTCTTTCTGAAGTGTACCTATCCCCATACCTCTACCTGCCAATCAAAATAGAATACAACTCATTATATTATGAAACGATAACGACATACCGGGCATATAATCAGACAAGAATAATTAGCTAAAAACCTACCTTCTTATGATTGAAATACAGGGTGTTTCTAAAGCTTACGGTCTAACAGCAGCACTTCATTCCATTAATTTAACGGTTCCTGCAGGACAGACAACGGTATTCATTGGCCAGAGTGGTTGTGGAAAATCAACTATACTTCGGCTCATTATAGGCCTTATACAAGCAGACAGTGGATCTGTTTTTTTTAAAGGAACCAAAGTTACTCCTGAGACTGTGATTTCTTTAAGGCGAAAGATGGGTTACGTTATCCAAGAGGGAGGTCTTTTTCCGCACCTTACCGCGCATGAAAACGTAGTACTGATGGCACGCTACCTGGGTTGGAGTGATGAACGGATTAATGAACGGCTGAATGAGTTAATTAAGCTGACGCATTTTCCATCTGAAGGACTTGAACGTTTCCCGGTACAGCTTTCCGGCGGTCAGCAACAGCGGGTGAGTCTGATGCGTGCTCTTATGTTAGACCCGGACGTGCTCCTATTAGATGAGCCTCTAGGCGCACTTGATCCGATGATAAGGGCCGATCTCCAGGTGGAGTTGAAAATGATTTTTCAAACACTTGGCAAAACGGTTGTCCTGGTAACTCATGATATAGCTGAAGCTGGTTTCTTCGGGGATACGATTACATTACTGAGGGATGGAAGGGTTTTACAGAAAGGCACACTCGAAGAGCTCATACAATCACCAGCCGATGCATTTGTTACCCGCTTTATCAATGCTCAACGAAGTCCTTTAGATGTTATGAGAAAGGATTCCAGTTGAAAACATACTTTATTATCATACACCTGTTAGTATGCAATATTCTCATTGCAAGCCTCTTTCCTCTTTCTGTACATAGTTCCACACCAGAGATCAAGATTGGTTCTAAGAAGTTTACAGAATCTGTAATTCTGGGCGAGATAGTAACTCATCTAATAAAGAGTACCGGCGAACAGCCTGTTTATCTGCGGGAACTGGGAGGTACACGTGTACTGTGGAATGCCTTAGTTAAAGGTGAGATTGATATTTACCCTGAGTATACAGGTACAATCAGTGAGGAAATTCTGGCAGGTGAGGGAGTACATAGCGAAGAGGAGATTCGTCAGGCCCTGACCAGGCATGGTATTAAAATGACAAAGGCATTGGGTTTTAATAATACCTATGCAATTGGTATGAAAAAGCAAGTTGCGGAAGAGTTGAAGATTCAAAAGATATCAGACCTGCGCCACTATCCTAATTTAAAATTTGGGTTTGGTAATGAATTCATGGACCGGGGAGATGGCTGGCCAGCCCTGCGCAAAAGTTACAATTTACCACAGGAAAATGTGAGAGGTCTGGATCATGATCTGGCCTATCGTGGTCTTGAAAAAGGCACTATTCAGGCGATTGATATCTATTCAACCGACGCCAAGATAAAGTATTATGATCTGTGTATACTAGAGGACGATCTGAATCATTTTCCTTTATATAATGCTGTAATCTTGTATAGGTCAGATTTAGAAGAACGTGTTCCGCATGTGGTAACTGTTCTGAAAAAGCTTGAGAGCATAATTCATGAATCAGAAATGATCAAAATGAATTCCCGTGCCAACCTGGAAATGGTACCGGAAAACCAGATAGCTTCCGACTTCCTTTTAGAAAATCTTTCTCTAGAGACTGAATCTTATGAGGAAACCGCAATTGGTCGCCTGTTACGTCATACATGGGAACATCTTTTACTAGTCGTAATCTCATTATCTGCCGCTATTATAATATCAATACCACTAGGTATCATTTCTGCAAAACTACCGAGATTGGGTCAGGTTGTCCTGGGCATAGTTGGAATTATCCAGACCATTCCGTCACTGGCCCTTCTTGTTTTTATGATTCCGTTAATGGGTATTGGTGGCCCTCCTGCTATTGTGGCGCTCTTTCTCTATAGTCTTTTACCGATTGTAAGAAATACATATACGGGCCTTCATGATATTCGCCCACAGGTAAGAGAGTCAGCAGAAGCACTTGGGCTCCCGCCTGGTGCAAGGCTTAGACTGGTAGAATTGCCTATGGCATCCCGGTCTATTCTAGCTGGCATCAAGACTTCAGCAGTGATTAATATTGGAACGGCAACGTTAGGTGCACTTATAGGTGCTGGAGGTTATGGGCAACTGATCCTCACAGGTATCAGGCTGGACAATATATCACTTATCCTGCAGGGCGCTGTGCCATCAGCAATACTTGCTCTTATTGCACAAGGTTGTTTTGAGGCCTTGGAGAAGTTTTTCGTACCAAAAGGCCTTCGGTTGAAACAAAACTAATGATAGGAGCTTGCAATACAGTACTAAGGATTTTGCTGAGAATAACATAACTACTCATTAGTAGACGAAAGTATTTTTTACTTCACTAATTTTGAAAAACAGTTAATTTTTCATGTTAAATATGACAAGCATGTTTTCTGTAAACAATGACAGGTGGTAGTGGGTAAAATTGGGTTGTTGGAAGAATGAAACAGAGAAACGAAAGAATAGGAAAATCAAATAATGGGAAGAAGGAGATTATCCATACATGGATTAAGTATCTCTTTTTTTTTATAACTCTATTAACCTTTTTACCTGCTGTTTCCCTGGCTGATGCTGATAAAATCTTCAAGGAAAATAGCAAGGCTGTTGTTGTGGTTACTGCTTATGATGAAAGAGGTAATGCAATCAGACATGGCAGTGGATTTATTGTAAGACAAGACGGGGTGGTGGTAACTAATTACCATGTCATAGGCATGGCGAAAGACATCAAGGTAAAGGCGGGGAATAAGGTTTTGGATGTTGAAGGGTTGATTTTCATAGACAAAGAAAATGACCTTGTCATTCTCAAGGCAAAAGCGAGAAGTATGCCTGTAGTCAAACTTGGGGTCGTAGGAAAAGCAAATATAGGCGAGCACGTTTACATTATAGGCCGTCCTTCAGGGTTTGAAGATGCAATTTCTGTTGGTTTATTAAGCGAAATAAGAAAGATTGGTGAAAAGGTAGAAATTCTGCGGATGACAGCAGCCGCTTCACCCGGAATGAGCGGAAGTCCTGTAGTTAACAGAAACGGTGAAGTTGTTGGAGTTGTAACATCTGGCTCCAGTGCGCTGCATAATTTTAGCAGTGCAATATCTGTGAAATTGATAAAGGGTAAGATTAGTAGCAAAAGGGTAACTGAGATAAAAGAGTCAGGGCTAGAGGATTATATAAATACTGCAACATATTGGAATAGCTTCGGCCTTGCATACTACGAATCAGGCAAGTATAAGGATGCGATTGATGCATACAAACGGGCAATAAAGGTTGACCCTGATTATACGTATGCTCATTTAAATCTCGGTGTTGCCTATCTCAAATCACACATGCAAAAAAATGCGATTGAGGCGTTAAAGAGACTAATAAGGATTGACCCTGATAATACAGATGCTCATTTAAATCTCTGTCTTGCTTATCTTCTTTTAAACGATAGAGGTTCTGCAATAGAACAGTATAAAATATTAAAAATTCTTGACTCTGAAAAAGCAGATGGACTGTTTAACGTGATTTATAAATAATCAGAAAAGCAGATGCTCTGAAGTTGTAAGAATATATGAATTACGATTTCAGGTTTACGAATTATGATTTTTTTTGATGTTTTTAATGCAGCAGTAAAAATAGCTACCAGCCCATTTGCTTCATTAATCAAATCTTTCAATAGTTTCTCAGGGATGAGTTCAAATCTGAGATAAATTCCACTTGATTTTGGTAGTTGCTTGAGTATTATAAACCTCAGAATTGACGTAATATTACTAATTTATCTCTTGATGGAGAGTCGCATATCCATACCTGTGGTGTTGTATCTATTCGTAAAATAACATATTTTTTTCTAAAAGAATGAGAATAAGAGCCTTATTAAACGGAACCATAAATAGTAAGATAATTACAATGTCTTTGGCTATATCGCTTGTGCCGATTATTTTTCTAACCTACCTTGGCTATTATAAATCTAGTAATTATCTAAAGAACTATCGCCTTGAACAGTTAGAAACAATCGCCGATTTTAAGATAAATGGGATTGAATCTTTTTATCATAAACGAAAAGGTGATATTGCGTCTGCTCAGGATTTTGTGAATATCAAGATTAACTTTCCTGTTGTTACTGAGCTTGCTGATGACAGAACGAATCCTGTTTATATAGCAGTTAAACACGAGCTTGATCAACAGTTGAGGAACTTTCAGGATGTTTATAGTTATAATGATGTTATGCTGGTAAACATTGAAGGGAAGATTGTGTATGCCTCTAATGAAGTACGAAAAGAAAGTAGTTTAGACTATCCTCTTCCCGATCCTAATGGTAAGGCATTTGAAGAGGGAAGAAAGGGAGTTTACTTTTCTGATGTATTTGTAAATAAACACGAAGGAAATAGTTATAGTATGTTAGTTTCAGCGCCGGTCTATGATTTTACTAGTAAACTTATTGGTGTTATCGCCCTTGAAGTCGATATGAACCCTGTTTTTGAAGCTGTTCAGGATACAACAGGGCTAGGCAAAACAGGAGAGACTCTGGTGGGTAAAAGGGACGGAGATAAGGTTGTTTTTCTGAACTCACTACGCCATAGCTCTGATGCAGCTCTTAGACGTGACGAATCAGTCAATTCTAAACATGCCATACCTATGATTCGTGGAGCAAGCGGACAGGAAGGGTTTATAGAGACTACAGATTATCGTCAAGAGAATGTCCTAGCAGTTTATCGACACATACCGGTTTGTGATTGGGGATTTGTTTCGAAGATAGATATAGCAGAGGAATTAGAATCTGCCCTTTCCTTAAGAAATGAGTTGCTTTTATTAAGCGCCATAATCTCCATAATTGTAATATTTATTGCCTATCTATTTGGACGCAGGATTACGAGACCATTAGCCAGATTGGCTCTTGCTTCTCAAAGTATAACTGCCGGAGAGCTTGACATAAAGGTTGATGCAGGGAAGTCAAGTGATGAAGTAGGTATTCTGGCAAATGCGTTTAATGATATGACCACCAGACTTAAGAATTCTTATGTTGATCTGGAACAGAAGATTGATGAACGTACACATGAATTGCAGATAGCCGATCGCGAGTTGAGAGAGAGTGGAAAGCAGGTTCGAGTAATACTGGACAACACAGTAGACGGGATCATTACTATTAATGAGCGTGGAATAGTTGAATCCTTTAATCATGCTGCAGAACAAATCTTTGGCTACTGTGCCTCTGAGGTTGTGGGCAACAATGTTAAAATGCTGCAGCCGGAACCTTACCACAGTGAACATGATAACTATTTAAGAAATTATATGAACACGGGTAAAAAGAAGATTATAGGTATGGTTCGAGAAGTGACAGGTCTGCGAAAGGACGGAGTAATTTTTCCATTAGATCTTTCAGTAAGTGAAGTGCTGATAAATGAAAAGCATGTTTTCACAGGAATAATACGTGATATTACTGAGCGTAAGAGTGCGGAATTTCAGCTTAAAGAGCGTACAAAACTGCTCGCCCTTGGTAGAGATATCGGAAGTATACTTGCACAGAGCTGTAATATTGATGTCATGCTGAATAAGTGTGCTGAAGCAGTCATTGATCACCTTGATGCGGCCTTTGCCAGGATTTGGATACTGAATGAAGAAGATCAGGTGCTTGAGTTAATGGCAAGTGCAGGGATGTATACTCATATTGATGGCGGGCACGCACGGGTACCTGTAGGGAAATTCAAGATCGGCCTGATTGCAAAGGAGCGAAAGCCTCATCTGACAAATAATGTACTGAATGATCCGCGCGTGAGTAATAAGGATTGGGCAAGGCAGGAGGGCATGGTAGCATTTGCAGGATATCCGCTTATTGTTGAGGAAAACTTATTAGGCGTCATAGCGATGTTTTCACTAAGTAAGCTTCCAGGTTCTGTGCTACATGCACTGGGCTCTACATCGACACAAATTGCCCTCGGAATAAACCGGAAACAGGCCGAAAAGAAGCTTGTCACTGCCAGGGATGAGGCTGAAGCTGCAACGCGTGCAAAGTCTGATTTTATTGCCAGTATGAGCCACGAAATACGTACTCCTATGAATGCTATTATTGGTATGTCTGAATTACTGGGAGAAACACAGCTTACGGATGAACAGAGGGGATATATAAATATCTTCCGTAATGCGGGTAATAATCTGCTTGGAGTTATTAATGATATACTTGATTTTTCCAAGATAGAATCAGGACGCCTGACTCTTGAGCAGACAAGTTTTGATCTTGGTAGTATCATGGAAGAGGTGTCAGACATGATGGCCTTTCGTGTGCAGGATAAGGGCTTGGAGTTTATTGTCTCATTGTCACCGGATATTCCAAATGTCATTGTAGGTGATCCCATACGCTTGCACCAGGTTCTGGTTAACCTTGTAAGTAATGCTGAAAAGTTTACAGAAAAGGGAGAGATAGTTATCTCAGTGGAATGTGAAGGTGTTGTGGACAGTGAAGTTACTATCACCTTCTCGGTCAAAGACACAGGGATAGGTATACAGAAGGAGAAGTTGGAGGCCATATTTCAAAGTTTTTCCCAGGCAGATACTTCTACTACACGAAAATACGGAGGTACGGGATTGGGGCTTTCTATATCACAGCGTATAGTCAGTATGATGGGAGGCAGGATTAACGTTGAGAGTAAAGAGGGTAAGGGAAGCCTGTTTTCATTTACAGCAAAGTTTGGAATAGATGATAAATATCAAAAGGAACACGAAGCCAACGAAGTTGATTTGAAGGGGATAAGAGTGTTGATAGTAGACGACAATGCAACAAACTGTATGGTCCTTCAGAAGACACTTTCAAGCTGGGGTGCAGTAGCGACAGTAACCAAGAGCGGCAATGAATGTCTCTCTGAGCTTAAGAAGGCGGTTGAATCAGGCAATATGTACAAGCTTGTATTGCTGGACTATCAAATGCCGGGTATGGATGGTCTGGAGGTAACGAAGAGAATTAAAGAAGATCCTGATCTTAATACTAACACTATTCTCCTGACTTCATCTGATATTGGTAAAATGGCACCTTTAGGTACTAAAGAACTTGGATTATCTGGATATATAAGAAAACCACTTAAACAGTCTAAATTACGGGCTACAATTAACTCTTCTCTGGGGTTAGCTGAGATTGAGAAATCAAAGAGTAATATTAAGGCTGAACCTTTATATACAGAACAATCTAAAAGAATACTTCTTGTTGAGGATAATGAGGACAACAAGAATCTTATTCTTGCGTATCTAAGAAAGACGCTTCACAAGATTGACACTGCTGAGAATGGAAAAATCGCTGTTGAGAAATTCAAATCAGGAAGTTATGATCTTGTTCTCATGGATATTGAGATGCCTGTGATGGATGGATATACAGCAACAAAAGAGATACGTAAATGGGAGAAGAACAAATCTATGGATTCAACTCCTGTTATTGCCCTTACTGCTCACGCCATGAAAGAACATGAGCAGAAGAGTATTGAAGCCGGCTGTAACGATCATGTTATAAAGCCGATTAAGAAAGCAAGGTTAATGGAGACAATCAATAAATATAATAGAGGAAAATGAGTATGGACAGTAATGATAAGATCATAGTCTATGTGGATTCTGATATTAAGGGCCTCATACCTGGCTTCCTGGATAATCGCAAGAAGGATATTACTTCTATCATAGATGCACTGACAGAAAATGATTACGAGGCTATCAGGATAATTGGTCACAGTCTCAAGGGTTCTGGTGGTGGATACGGATTTGACAACATTAGTGACATAGGCAGATTGCTTGAGCAAGGAGCAAAGACTCGGAATGCAATAGAGATTAGAAAATGTGTAGAAAGACTATCTGAGTACCTTGAACGTGTGAAAGTCGTATATGAATAAATATATAAATAACGTATGATAACTCAGATTATGTACTTTTAAAATATCCTTAATATGAAAAGAGGTATAAGGATAATCCAAAATGGATATTACGGTTTTCTTTTCTTTAACAGTTGATTGATTAGTAACTTTGTCCTGAGCTGAGCTCTTACCCTTGCCAAAAGGATTTTAGGTATAAAGGGCTTGGTGATATAATCGTCTGCTCCCGCAATCAACCCATTTGCTATTTCAGTTGGATGATCAAGAGAGGAAAGCATAATTATGCGAATGTATGCGGTAGCATCTGAATTCTTCAGTTTTTTGACAAGCTCATATCCAAACATTTCAGGCATTACGTTATCCAGGATCAAAAGGTCTGGTACCGCTTCCAGATCTTTTTCAAACGCATCCCTGCCATTCTCAGCTGTCATTACAAAATAGCCAGCTTTTTTTAAATAGTGAGTAACAAGCTTCCGCGTGTCCTGATCATCGTCTACAACCAGTATATTGCTCATTTATTTCCCTGATTACCCAAAGCATAATCTGTATTGGATTATAATGTTGTAAAGATGAATCTTCCTGGCTTTTATCAATGAAGAGAAACTAGTAGGACCATAACGGCTAGCATACTCTTTGCGTTAAAACTATATAATAATATTGAGTATGTCAAATTAAAAACCTATCCCTCACTAATGTTCATAGGAGTTGATTCGGTTGACATTTCTAATGGAGCTTGTTAAGTTGGTTCCATTATAAAAAGGTAAATATGACAAGCGTTGGGAAGGCAATCGCTCATGCTAATTTAAAAAAACAAAGTGGTGAATTTGCAGACTTGTCATAACGGGTAAATTGAAATTTAACACTTTGCTTCATAAAAAGAATTTTGTTGAGTATGACATAACTCGTAATTAGCAGACATTGGGAATAAACCATGGAATGACAAGCGTTTATACGTAGTAATTTTTCTCAAAGATATAGTGTTGT
>ENA-OREN01002945-OREN01002945.1-marine-metagenome-genome-assembly--contig:-NODE-2945-length-16407-cov-4.647091_pt1 | contig 16407 bp, 12 predicted proteins | sample MGYA00248624_ERZ508555 | MGnify/ENA primary metagenome ERZ508555 (study PRJEB26222, sample SAMN06267773) | marine metagenome | isolation source: Saanich Inlet, British Columbia, Canada | place...
GAAGGTTTAAGGTTTGCTATTAGAGAAGGTGGTAAAACAGTAGGTGCAGGAGTTGTATCTAAAATTATTGAATAATTGAAGGGTTTACTAAATTTATAGGAGCGTAGCTCAATTGGTAGAGCACCGGTCTCCAAAACCGGGGGCTGCGGGTTCGAGTCCCTCCGCTCCTGCCATTAATATTAGAAAGAAAATGTGAATATGGTTAAAACTGCACCATTAAAGTTTTTAAAAGAAGTGCGCCAAGAAATTAGAAAAGTAACTTGGCCTTCTAGAAAAGAAACTATTCTAACTACAGCAATGGTGTTTGTTATGGTATTTATTTTATCTATATTTTTCCTTGGTGTTGATCAAGTACTCTCCTTTGGGGTACGATGGATACTTGGTTTATAAGACAGATTATATGGAGGTTCATTGTCACATCGTTGGTATGTAGTAAACACACATTCTGGTTTTGAAAAGAAGGTGTCTCAAGTAATAAAAGAACAAGCGGAAAGAAAAGGTTTGTCTGATCACTTTACTCAGGTTCTTGTTCCTATGGAAGAAGTAATAGAAGTAAGGAGGGGCAAAAAAGTAAATGCGGAAAGAAAATTTTTTCCTGGCTATATTTTAATAAATATGGATATGACTGATGATACATGGCATTTAGTTAAAGAGACTCCTAAAGTTAGTGGTTTTTTAGGTTCCTCTGGAAAACCTTCTCCTATTTCTGAGGCTGAGGCTCAAGCAATATTAAGCCAAGTACAAGAAGGTGTAGATAAACCTAAAAGGTCTATAATATATCAAATTGGAGAAACAGTAAAAGTTGCTGATGGTCCTTTTGCATCATTTAATGGTATAGTAGAAGATATCGATGAAGAAAAAGAAAGACTTAAAATTGCTGTCTCAATATTTGGACGTTCGACATTAGTGGAACTAGGTTATGGGCAGGTTGAAAAAGGTTAATTTTAATTTATATGAAATCTTGGAGATAAATAAATGGCAAAAAAAATAACGGGGTATGTTAAACTTCAGGTTCCTGCAGGTAAGGCAGCTCCAGCTCCGCCAGTTGGTCCCGCTTTAGGGCAGGCTGGCCTAAATATAATGGAGTTCTGTAAAGCTTTTAATGCAGAAACACAACAAATGGAGCAAGGCGCACCTTTACCAGTGGTTATTACTGTTTATGCAGATAAAACTTTTAGTTTTGTTTATAAAAAACCTCCTGCAAGTTATTTAATTATGAAAGCAATTAATATTAAAAAGGCTTCTACAGCTCCAGGAAGAGATGCGCCTATTGCAAAAATATCCAGAAAACAGTTAGAAGAAATAGCACAAAATAAAATGTCTGATTTAAATGCTCATACTATAGATGATGCCTGTAAAATTTTAGCAGGTACAGCTAGATCAATGGGCGTAGAAGTAATGGAGTAAATGATGCCTAAAATTTCAAAAAGATATAAAAAAATAACAGAAGGCTTATTACCTGATTCTAATTTTGATTTAAAAGTAGCAATTAAGATGCTTAAAGAAAAAGCTACTGTAAAATTTGATGAAACAGTTGATATAGCTATGAATTTGGGTGTTGACCCTAAGCATGCTGATCAAATGGTAAGAGGTGTTGTTTCTATGCCAAAGGGCACTGGAAAAACTTTAAGAGTAGCTGTTTTTGCTAGAGATAAAAAAGCTGATGAAGCAAAAGCTGCAGGTGCTGATTTAGTGGGTGCAGAAGATTTAGCGGAGAAAGTTCAAAAAGGTGAAATAGATTTTGATAGAATCATCGCTACTCCAGATATGATGGCTGTAGTAGGAAAGCTCGGAAAAGTTTTGGGGCCAAGAGGTTTGATGCCTAATCCTAAATTGGGTTCAGTTACAATGGATGTGGAGGTAGCTGTAAAGGCTATAAAAAATGGTCAAGTAGAATTTAGAGTTGAAAAAGCAGGAATTATTCATGCAGGCATAGGTAAAGCTAGTTTTAAAGAAGAGGATTTGTTAGAAAATTTATCTGCTTTTATAGGTTCTGTAAGTAAGGCAAGACCTACTGGAGCAAAAGGGCAATTTATAAAAAAGGTATCCATTAGCTCAAGTATGGGTCCAGCAATAAAAATAGATATTAATAGTTTAGATATATAGCTTATAATAAAAATATTTTTTCAATAACTTGATTTTTATAATTTTTTATATTATTGGGTATTATAGTAAATAATATCTGTCTGAGACTGCAGGTTTCCTTAAAGGAATTAAATTCTGCATAGATAGGATTAAGCGCTGATTTCTGGTGCTAAATTCATAATTCTTGGATAGAGCTTTAATGAGAGGGTCAAATGGATAGATCACAGAAAGAAACAGCTGTTGAAGAATTTAAGAAAGTTCTTGAAGAATCTGAAGCTGTTATAGTTACCCAATATAAGGGTATAAATGCCCAAGCGATAAATGATCTCAGGACTCAAACAAGGGATTCAAATGTTTCATTTAGGGTAACTAAAAATAGATTAATAAAAATAGCGCTCGCAGGTGGGATTTATGAAAATATAACAGATTTGTTTACTGGTCCAACTGCAATTGCATACTCCAAAGATGTTGTAGCGGCAGCAAAAGTTACTAATGAGTTTTCTAAAAATAATAAAAACTTAGTTATAGTTGGAGGAGCATTAAAGGGTAAAGTATTAGATATAGATGGAATAAAGCATCTTGCTTCTTTGCCATCTTTACTAGAATTACAAGCAAAGCTTGTGGGTTTAATTTCTGCTCCTGCAAGGAAAATTGCTACAGTTGTAGCAGCTCCGGCTACACAATTAATTACTGTTACTAAAGCATACGAAGGTGCAAAAGAAGTTGCATAAATTTTTATATACTCAGTTTAATTTTGAAAGGAAAAATAATGGCTGATCTAGAAAAAATAGTAGAAGAACTATCTACTTTAACGGTTATGGAAGCTGCAGAGCTATCTAAACTTCTTGAGGATAAGTGGGGTGTTTCCGCTGCTGCTGCAGTAGCTGTTGCTGCGCCAGCTGCAGGTGGTAGTGATGCTGCTGCAGAAGAGAAAGATAGTTTTGATGTTGTATTATCTTCTATAGGTGAATCTAAAATTAGTGTTATTAAAGAGGTTAGAGCTATAACAACTTTAGGCCTTAAAGAAGCTAAAGATTTAGTTGAATCGGCACCTACGGCTGTTAAAGAAGGTGCAACAAAAGATGAAGCAGAAGAAATTAAGAAAAAATTAGAAGAAGCTGGTGCAACTGTAGAGTTAAAATAAATTTATTTATTTAAGTAAACTTTCTATATGTTATTTTAGTCTTTCTAATTATTAGCTTGCGGTATTTTATACTCTAGGATATAAAATATTTTGTTTTAGAGTATATTATTTATATTATACTAAGATCATTTTATAATAGAAAATTAAAATTCATGTGTTGGTTTAAAAATTATACTAGGTTGTCGTTTTTTATAGTTTTTTGAATTACTATAAATGTTTAAATTTTACTTGTTACAAGAATTAAGTAGCGATTTTAAAGTTATTTACCGTGAGGCATGCAAAAATGATTACATCCCATATAAGTTTGACAGGAAGAAAAAGAATTCGTAAATCTTTTGGCAGTATTAATGAAGTGGCAGAAATGCCAAATTTAATTGATGTCCAAAAGGCCTCTTATGAAAAGTTTTTAATATCTGAAAGTGCTGGTTCTAAGGAATCTGCTAAAAATCAGGGATTATTTAGAGTTTTTGATTCTGTATTCCCTATAAATGATTTTACCGATACGTCTGAACTACAATTTGTTTCTTATGAGCTTGGTAAATCTAAATATGATGTTGAGGAGTGCCGTCAAAGAGGTTTAACTTATGCTGCGCCACTTAGGGTTAAGTTTAGATTAATTATTTATGATTTAGATGAAGAAACAGGCATTAAATCAGTTAGAAGTATTTTAGAACAAGATGTTTATATGGGCGATATGCCATTAATGACTGAAAAGGGTACTTTTGTAGTAAATGGAACGGAAAGAGTAGTTGTAAGTCAGATGCATCGTTCTCCAGGAGTTTTCTTTGATCATGATAAAGGAAAAGGCCATTCTTCAGGAAAGATTTTATTTAATGCTAGAATTATTCCTTATAGAGGATCATGGTTAGATTTTGAGTTTGATGCGAAAGATAATTTATTTGTTAGAATAGATAGAAGAAGAAAACTTCCAGTGTCATTAATATTAAAGTCTTTAGATATGAATGATGAAGAGATTTTAGAAAGTTTTTATGAAATCGTAAATTATGAAAAAGCTAAAACTGGTTGGATTACGAACTTTGTAGGTTCAAGATTACTTGGCATGAAGTTTGACTATGACATTAATACTCCAAGAGGTAAAATTGTTTTTCCAAAAGGTTCTAGAATTAATGCTCGTTTATTAAAAAAAGCAGAAGATAGCGGTATTAAAACCCTTTTATTTCCAAATGAAGCTGTAGTAAATCAGTATTCTGCTGTAGATTCTGTTAATGAGCAAACGGGTGAAATTTTTCTTGAGGCTGGACAAATTCTTGATGAAGATACTCTTGCAAATCTTGAAGAACAAAAAGTTGTAAATGTTTCAATTATTTTAATGAATAATAGAATAGGTCCTTATATAAGAAACACTTTGATTGAGGCTGATAAGACTTCTTCAAGGGTAGAAGCTTTAGCTGATATATATAGAATTATGAGACCTGGCGAACCTCCAACTGAGGAAACATCTGAAAGATTATTTTTTGATTTGTTCTTTACCAAGGCTAATTTTGTTAAGGAAGAGGTGGAATGTAGATCGGAAGCTTCATCTAAGTCAAAAGTACTTAAGATTTTATCTAAAGAATTGATGGAATCTGCTGGTAGTTGGATAATAGATCATGAAGCTGAATGGTCATTAATAACTCTATCTGCGGTGGCGAGAGGTGGTTTGCCAGCGACTTTCTGGGTAAATAATAAAAACCTTACGGAGGAAAGGTCTGAAAGGTATGATCTTTCTGCTGTTGGAAGAGTTAAACTTAATAATAGGTTATCTCTAGAGGCTGAAGATACGGTTACTGAAATAAGAAAAAAAGATGTCATAGGAGTATTAAAGGTTTTAATAGGTTTAAGAGATGGAATAGGTGAAGTAGATGATATTGATCATTTAGGTAATAGAAGAGTAAGGTCTGTTGGGGAATTGCTTGAAAATCAGTATCGTATTGGGTTGTCTCGGATGGAAAGAGCCGTAAGAGAAAAAATGTCATCTGCTGAAATAGATACGGTGATGCCGCAGGATTTAATAAATTCAAAACCAGCCCAGGCATCAATAAGAGAGTTTTTCGGATCTTCACAATTGAGTCAATTTATGGATCAAACTAATCCTCTAAGTGAAATTACACATAAAAGAAGGGTATCTGCTTTAGGGCCTGGTGGTTTGACAAGAGAAAGAGCAGGATTTGAAGTAAGAGATGTTCATCCTACTCATTATGGAAGAATTTGCCCAATTGAAACTCCAGAAGGACCAAATATTGGTCTTATTAATAGTCTAGCTACACATGCTAAGATTAATAAATATGGGTTTATTGAAAGCCCATATAGGGTTGTTAAAAGTGAAAAAGTTACCTCTGAAGTAGTTTATTTATCTGCTATGGAAGAATCTAGATATACGATAGCTCAAGCAAATGCTGCACTAACGACTGTGGGAAAGTTCGAGGATGATCTTGTAAGTTGCAGAAAAGATGGTGACTTTGTTATGGTTCATCCTAAAAATATTGATTATATTGATGTATCTCCAAAACAACTAGTATCAGTAGCGGCTGCCCTTATTCCTTTTCTAGAGAATGATGATGCTAATAGAGCGTTGATGGGTTCTAATATGCAAAGACAGGCTGTTCCATTAATTAAAGCACAAGCACCTCTTGTAGGAACAGGAATGGAGGCAAAGGTTGCGGCAGATTCAGGCTCGGCGGTAGCGGCAAGAAGATCAGGATATGTAGATCAAGTGGACGCTAGTAGAATAGTTATTAGTGTTGCAGATCCAGCAAATCCTGAACGAACTATCGGAGTTGATATTTATAACCTTTTAAAGTTTCAAAGGTCCAATCAAAATACTGCAATAAATCAAAGACCCTTGGTTAAGGTTGGAGATAGAGCAAATGCAGGAGATATTATTGCTGATGGTCCTTCTACTGATTTAGGTGAACTCGCGTTAGGTAGAAATGTGTTAGTAGCTTTCATGCCATATAATGGATATAATTATGAGGATTCAATTTTAATTTCAGAAAGAGTTGTTCAGGAAGATGTTTTTACATCTATTCACATAGAAGAATTTGATGTAATGGCAAGAGATACTAAGCTCGGACCAGAAGAAATTAGTAGGGATATACCAAATGTAGGAGAGGAAGCATTAAGAAATCTTGATGAAGCAGGCATAGTATATATTGGAGCAGAAGTTGGCTCTAATGATATTTTAGTCGGAAAGGTTACGCCTAAAGGAGAGACACCTGCTACTCCTGAGGAGAAGCTTCTGAGGGCAATATTTGGAGAGAAAGCTGCAGATGTAAGAGATTCTTCTTTAAGATTGCCTCCTGGTGTTACAGGCACAGTAGTTGAAGTTAGAGTTTTTTCAAGAAGGGGAGTTGACAAAGATGAAAGAGCCTTAGAAATAGAAAGAGAAGGAATTTCAAGGTTTGCAGAAGATAGGGATGATGAGCTGAGAATAATTGAAAACAATGTTTTTGATAGGCTTCGAGGTTTATTACTTTCAAATAAGGCAGTTGACGGACCAAAAGGATTTGTAAAGGATAAAAAGATTGTTAGTGATACATTATTATCATTTACTTTAGGACAATGTTGGCAATTTGTAGTTTCTAATGAAAAAGTAATGTTGGAAATAGAAACTTTAAAAAAAGAATTTGATGATGAAATTAAAAGACTTCAGGTAAGGTTTGAAGAAAAGGTTGATAAAATACAGGATGGAGATGAACTTTTACCAGGTGTTCTGAAAATGGTAAAAGTTTTCGTTGCGGTAAAACGTAAACTTCAACCTGGTGATAAAATGGCGGGTAGGCATGGTAATAAAGGGGTTATTTCTAAGATTGCTTTAGTTGAAGATATGCCTTACTTAGAAGATGGAACACCAGTAGATATAGTGCTGAATCCTTTAGGAGTTCCTTCTAGAATGAATGTAGGACAAATTTTAGAAACTCATTTGGGTTGGGCGTCTGCGGGTTTAGGTAAACAGATATCAGAAATAGTAAATAATTACCAAAAAGAAGAAAGAATTTCTAAGCTTAAAGACAAATTTAAAAAAGTATATGGAAATACTGTATGGAAAAATGCTGAAAAAGATATAAATGATGCAGATCTTCTAGAGTTAGCTGGAAATCTTAAAAAAGGTGTTCCGATGGCAACTCCAGTTTTTGATGGAGCAAATGAAGAAAATATTAAAGAGCAACTAAAAGCTGCTGAACGTGATATATCTGGGCAAGTAACACTTACTGATGGGAGAACTGGAGAAACATTCGACAGGCAAATCACTGTAGGTTATGTATATATGCTTAAGCTACATCATTTGGTAGATGATAAAATCCATGCAAGATCTATTGGACCTTATAGTTTAGTTACTCAGCAGCCATTAGGTGGAAAGGCCCAATTTGGAGGCCAAAGATTTGGAGAAATGGAAGTTTGGGCTCTTCAGGCTTATGGTGCGTCATATACACTTCAAGAAATGTTAACAGTAAAGTCAGATGATGTTTCTGGAAGAACAAAGGTGTATGAAGCAATAATAAGAGGTGAAGATAGTTTTGAATCAGGTATACCAGAATCTTTTAATGTTTTAACGAAAGAGTTACAGGCTTTATGTTTAAATGTAGGCCTGAATACTAGAGATAAACCTAAATTATAAGTAATTTATTAGCTAATAGTGAGAAAAAAAAATGAGCAAACTTCTAAAAGTTTTTGACCCAGTAACTGTAAATAGTAATTTTGATGAAATAAAAATATCAATAGCTAGTCCGGATGTAATTCGTTCTTGGTCTTTTGGAGAAGTCAAAAAACCAGAAACAATTAACTATAGAACTTTTAAGCCAGAAAAAGATGGTCTTTTTTGTGCAAAAATATTTGGCCCAATTAAAGATTATGAATGTTTATGCGGAAAATATAAAAGGATGAAGCATAGAGGTGTTGTGTGCGAAAAATGCGGGGTAGAGGTAATACAGTCAAAAGTACGAAGAGATAGAATGGGGCATATAACATTAGCAGCTCCGGTTGCACATATTTGGTTTTTAAAATCATTACCGTCTAGAATTAGTTTATTACTTGATATGGCTATGAAAGATGTAGAAAAAATTCTTTATTTTGAAAATTTTGTAGTTATGGAGACTGGAACAACAGATTTAAAATTACATCAACTGATGAGTGAATCAGAACATCAAGATGCTCTTGATGAGTATGGTTCAGAGTTTCAATCTTCTATAGGAGCAGAAGCAATTAAAGAAATGCTCAAAGAAGTTAATTTAATTGAGGAAAGAGATTTTATGAGGGGAGAATTAAAAGTTATTACCTCTGAAATAAAAAGAAAGAAATATGTTAAAAGATTAAAATTAGTAGAGGCATTTATAAATTCAGGAAATTTGCCAGAATGGATGATTTTAGATGTAGTTCCAATTTTGCCACCTGAATTGAGACCTTTAGTTCCTCTTGATGGAGGCAGGTTTGCTACAAGTGATTTGAATGATCTATATAGAAGAGTAATTAATAGAAACAACAGGTTAAAACGCTTATTAGATTTAAGAGCTCCTGATATTATTATTAGAAACGAAAAAAGAATGCTACAGGAATCTGTTGATGCATTATTTGATAATTCTAGAAGATCACGTCCAATTACAGGATCAAATAAAAGACCATTAAAGTCCTTAGCCGATATGTTAAAGGGTAAACAAGGTAGGTTTAGACAAAATTTATTAGGGAAAAGATGTGATTATTCTGGTCGATCTGTAATTGTGGTTGGTCCCGAACTTAAATTGCATGAATGTGGTATTCCAAAAAAAATGGCATTGGAGCTATTTAAGCCATTTATATATTCTAAGTTAGAGTTATTTGGGTTGGCGACTTCAATTAAAGCTGCAAAAAAAATGGTTGAAAAAGAACAACCTGAAGTATGGGATATATTAGAGCAAGTTATAAGGGAACACCCTGTATTGTTAAATAGAGCTCCAACTCTTCATAGACTTGGAATACAAGCCTTTGAACCTGTATTGATCGAAGGTAAAGCAATACAACTGCACCCATTGGTATGCACGGCTTTTAATGCAGATTTTGATGGAGATCAAATGGCAGTTCATGTTCCTTTATCCTTAGAAGCACAATTAGAAGCAAGAGTTTTGATGATGTCTACCAATAATATATTAAGTCCAGCAAATGGAAAACCTATAATTGTGCCTACTCAGGACATAGTTTTGGGCCTATATTATATGTCTTTAATGCATGATGGAGATAAGGGTGAGGGAACTATTTTTGGTAGTTTAGCAGAAATAAAACATGCTCTTTATTCTGGACATGTAACTTTGCATGCTAAAGTTAAAGGAAGATACATTTCCGTAGATGAGAATAATGAAGAATATTCAGAGGTTATAGAAACAACAGCGGGTAGAATGCTAATTTCAGAGATTTTACCAAAAAATTATAAAATTAAATATGATTTAATCAATAGAGTTCTTAAAAAGAAAGAGGTAAGTAATTTAATAGATATGGTTTACAGGCACTGTGGACAGAAAGAAACAGTTATATTTTCTGATAGATTAATGAAGATCGGTTTTACGGAAGCCTGTAAGGCTGGAATATCATTTGGTAAAGATGATATGATTATTCCTGAAGAGAAAAAAATTCTTGTTAGTAAAACATCTGATCTAGTTAAGGTATATGAGCAACAGTACAGTGATGGATTATTAACTCATCAAGAAAAATATAATAAAGTTGTAGACGCTTGGTCACAGTGTACTGATCAAGTCACAGATGCAATGATGAGTGAAATGGCAGAAGGAGTTGGTCGAAAAATGAATTCAGTATTTATGATGGCTGATTCTGGAGCTAGAGGCTCTACTGCCCAAATGAAGCAATTAGCAGCTATGAGAGGGTTGATGGCTAAACCTTCAGGAGAAATAATTGAAACTCCTATTATTTCTAATTTTAAGGAAGGTCTATCAGTATTAGAATATTTTAATTCTACTCATGGTGCAAGAAAGGGACTTGCAGACACAGCTTTAAAAACGGCTAATTCTGGTTATTTAACTAGAAGGTTAGTAGATGTGGCACAAGATGTTATAATAACAGAGCATGATTGTGGTTCTAAAGAAGGAATTATTAAAAAAACAATTATTGAAGGTTCTGATATAATTGAGTCTATAGGCGAGCAAATCTTAGGAAGGGTATCATCAGAAGATATAATTGATCCTGAAACAGAAAAAGTTATAGTTAAATCAGGAAATTTAATAGATGAGGCTAACGTTTTTGCAATTGAAAATGCAGACGTCGACGTCATAAAAGTGAAATCAGTTCTTACCTGCAAAACCGAAGAAGGAGTTTGTGCAACTTGTTATGGAAGAGACTTGGCAAGAGGCACCTTGGTTAATATGGGAGAGGCAGTAGGAGTTATAGCTGCTCAATCAATAGGAGAACCTGGCACACAGCTGACAATGAGAACTTTCCATATAGGAGGAGCTGCTCAACAAACAGAACAGTCAAGTATAGAAAGTGCAATAGATGGAACGTTAAAATTAATTAAAGGGAATATAATAAAAGATTCTAATGGTTCAGATGTTGTTATGAGTAGGGACGCTGAGGTAGTTATTCTAGATTTAAATAATAGAGAAAGGTCAAGAAATAGGATACCAAAGGGTTCTAGATTATTGTTTAAAGATGGATCTAAGATTGTTAAAGGAGATAAGTTAGTAGAGTGGGACCCTTATACTCGTCCTATAATATCAGAGAAATCAGGAATAGTAAGATATGCAGATTTATTAGAAAGAGTTTCTATAAATGAAGATATGAATGAGGAAACAGGAATTTCATCTAAGAGAGTAATAGATTGGCGTGCAAACTCTCAATTAGCTAAATCAAATCCAAAAATGAAAGAATTTTCTCCAAGGTTAGAAGTTACTAGTAAGACTGGCAGTATATTAAAACTTCCGTCAGGAGCATCAGCTTCTTATGAGTTGCCTGTTGATGCTATTCTAAGTGTTGATGATGGACAGGAAGTCTTTGCTGGAGATTTAATTGCTCGTATCCCTTTAGAATATAGATTAAGGGATATTACAGGTGGTTTGCCAAGAGTTGCTGAATTATTTGAGGCCAGAAGGCCAAAAGAACATGCATTTATTTCTGAGATAGAAGGAAGAGTGCAATTTGGTAAGGATTATAAAGGGAAAAGAAGGTTAGAAATAGTTTCGGAAAGTGGAGATACATTTGAATATCTTATCCCGAAAGGAAGGCATATAACTGTTCAAGAAGGAGATGAGGTAAGAAAAGGTGAGACTCTTACGGATGGTAGTAGAGTGCCTCATGATATCTTAACTGCATTAGGAGTAGAGGCCTTAGCATCATATTTAGTAGATGAAGTTCAAGAAGTATATAGGCTTCAAGGGGTTAAAATTAATGATAAACATATTGAAGTAATTACTAGGCAAATGATGCAAAAGATTGAAATCATAGATCCTGGCGACACAACTTTTTTAATAGGAGAGCAGATAGGTAAACGAGAATTTAAGATCGAAAATGATAGCTTATCTAAAAAATTAAATAAGGCATTGGCAAAACCTGTTTTACAAGGAATAACAAAAGCGAGCTTATCCACATCTTCTTTTATATCTGCTGCGTCATTCCAAGAAACAACTAGGGTTTTAACAGAAGCAGCTGTTGGTGGTCAATCAGATAAATTAATAGGACTAAAAGAGAATGTAATAGTAGGGAGATTAATTCCTGCAGGAACGGGGCGCTCTTTACAAGGCTATAAAGCAATTGCCTATGCTAATGATTTAAAAATATTAAAAAATAAAGAAGAAGCAGCTAAAAAAATATCTGAAGAAAATAGTTCTGCTGATGAAGCAGTATAGATTTTTTAAATACTAGTTAATAGATAATTTTATAGATGTTTTACTAAGTTATTATTTTAAATTAATAAAAGTAATATATTTGTTGACGGACGCAGTGTTCGAACATAATATGCGCCCTTCGAATTTATATTTTTTTTATTAGTGTAATTGCCAATAAAATTTGATTGGAAATGTTAATGCCGACTATTAATCAACTTGTAAGATCAGGACGTAAAGTACCTGTTAAAAGAAATAAGGTGCCAGCTTTAGAGGCTTGTCCACAAAAAAGAGGTGTTTGTACTAGGGTTTATACTACTACTCCAAAAAAACCAAACTCAGCCTTAAGAAAAGTAGCACGTATTCGATTAACGAATGGGTTCGAAGTTACTAGTTATATTCCAGGAGAAGGTCATAATCTACAAGAACACTCTGTCGTAATGATAAGAGGAGGAAGAGTGAAAGATTTGCCTGGAGTCAGGTATCATATTATTAGAGGAACATTAGATACTCAAGGTGTTTCAGATAGACGTCAACGTCGTTCCAAATATGGTTCGAAGAGACCTAAGTAGGGGATTATTATGTCAAGGAGACGCAAAGCCGTAAAAAGAGAATTAATACCGGATCCTAGGTATAGAGATATTATTATTTCTAAGTTTTCAAATAGTTTAATGCAGCATGGTAGAAAAGCAACATCTGAAGGTATTCTATATGGTGCTTTAGAAAAAATAAATGAAAAAACAGGACAGGAATCTCTTAAAGTTTTTAAAGAAGCTATTGAAAATGTGAAACCTCAGATAGAGACTAGATCAAGAAGAGTAGGAGGAGCAACTTATCAAGTTCCTACAGAAGTTAGGCCTGAGAGAAGGCAAGCTTTAGCAATTAGGTGGATAATAGGTGCAGCAAGAGGTAGGTCTGAGTCAACTATGTTGGAAAGACTGGCTAATGAATTGCTTGATGCTTCTCAAAATAGAGGAGTTGCTGTCAAAAAGAGAGAAGACACTTTAAAAATGGCTGAAGCTAATAGAGCTTTTGCTCATTATAGATGGTAATATTAAGGATTAGTTAGAATGGCACGTACTACCCCAATAAGTAAATACAGGAATATCGGCATTATGGCTCACATAGATGCTGGAAAAACTACTACTACAGAAAGAGTGTTGTACTATACTGGGAAATCTCATAAAATAGGTGAAGTGCATGATGGTGCTGCTACTATGGATTGGATGGAGCAAGAGCAAGAAAGAGGGATTACTATAACTTCTGCAGCTACTACTGCTTTTTGGAAAGACCATAGAATTAATATTATTGATACTCCAGGGCATGTTGACTTTACTATTGAGGTAGAGAGATCTTTAAGAGTTCTTGATGGTGCGGTATGTGTGTTTGATTTCGTTGCAGGTGTGGAACCACAATCTGAGACTGTTTGGAGACAAGCTGATAAATATGACGTCCCAAGAATGTGCTTTGTAAATAAAATGGATAGGACTGGAGCAGATTTTTATAGATGTGTAGATATGATGAAGACTAGATTAGGTGCTGTTCCTCTTGTAATTCAATTACCTTTAGGGGTAGAATCAGATTTTTTAGGTTTGATAGATTTGATTGAAATGAAGCAGTTAAGATGGAAAGATGAAAGCTTAGGTGCTGAATTTGTGATTGAGGATATTAATGAAGCTTTAATATCCGATGCTAAAAAATGGCGTGAGCAAATGATTGAAATAGCAGTAGAACAAGATGATAGTGCTATGGAAGAGTATTTAGATGGTAAAGAACCAGATATAGAGGTTTTAAAAAAATGTATTAGAAAAGGAACTTTAAGTGGCACATTTGTTCCTGTTTTATGTGGCTCAGCTTTTAAAAATAAAGGTGTTCAGCCTATGTTGGATGCAGTAATTGACTATCTTCCTTCACCTGAAGACTTGCCTCCTGTAAAGGGAGTAAGTCCTAATCCTAAAGATGAAACAGAAATGGATAGAAACCTTAATGATGAGGCTCCTTTTTCTGCTTTAGCTTTTAAAATAATGAATGATCCGTTCGTTGGATCTCTAACTTTTTGTAGGGTTTATTCAGGGGTAATTGAAGCAGGAACGTCTGTTTATAATACCGTAAAAGATAATAAAGAGAGAGTTGGCAGAATGTTACTTATGCATGCTAATCATAGAGAAGATGTTAAAGAAGCTCGTTCTGGAGATATTATAGCTGTAGCTGGGTTAAAAAATGTAACTACAGGTGATACGTTATGTGATCCTACGAACCCTATTATTCTGGAAAGAATGGAGTTTCCAGACCCTGTTATAGAAGTTGCAGTAGAACCTAAAACTAAAGCAGATCAAGAAAAAATGGGAGTAGCTTTAGGTCGTTTGGCTGCTGAAGACCCTTCTTTTAGAGTTACAACTGATCACGATAGTGGTCAGACTATAATAAAAGGCATGGGTGAATTGCATTTAGATATATTAGTTGATCGTATGAAAAGAGAATTTAAGGTTGAGGCTAATGTTGGTGCTCCTCAGGTTGCATATAGAGAAACAATAACTAAGGAAGCAGAGGTAGATTACACCCATAAGAAACAAAGTGGCGGGGCAGGTCAGTTTGCTAGGGTAAAAATGATTATTAAGCCTGGAGAGCCAGGCTGTGGATTGGATTTTGAAAACACAGTTGTTGGTGGAAATATTCCAAAAGAGTATATACCTGGAGTTGAGAAAGGTATAAGTGCGGCTATGACATTTGGAGTGGTAGCTGGTTTCCCTGTTACTGATGTGCATGTAGTTCTTTATGATGGTGCTTATCATGATGTTGATTCTAGTGTTATGGCTTTTGAGTTAGCTGGAAGAGCTGGTTTTAGAGAAGGTTTACAAAAAGCTGGACCTAAACTTTTAGAACCTGTAATGAGAGTAGAAGTAATTACCCCTGAGGATTTTGTAGGTGATGTTATAGGAGATTTAAATAGTAGAAGAGGGCAGGTTCAAGGAATGGAGCCTCAAGGAGTGGCAACTTTAATAAAAGCAATGGTGCCTTTAGCAACTATGTTTGGTTATGTAAATAATTTGCGCTCATTGACGCAAGGTAGAGCAAATTACTCAATGTTTTTTGAGAAATATGAGCAGTGTCCAGAAATGATTGCTGACGAAGTAAAAAAGAAAATGGCTTAATAATTAAGATAATCTAATACACGGAGATAAAGAGAATGGCTAAAGAGAAATATGAACGTAATAAACCACATGTAAACATAGGTACAGTAGGGCATGTTGATCATGGAAAAACAACGTTAACGGCAGCGATTACAAAAGTAATGGCTGAAGCATCAGGTGGTGCTGCTATAGCATACGATGAGATTGATAAAGCTCCAGAAGAAAGAGAACGTGGTATCACAATTAATACAGCTCACGTTGAATACGAAACTGCTAATCGTCACTATGCTCACGTTGACTGTCCAGGTCACGCAGACTATGTAAAAAATATGATTACAGGGGCTGCACAAATGGACGGAGGTATTCTTGTAGTTTCTGCGTCTGATGGTCCAATGCCACAAACTAGAGAACATATTCTTCTTGCTAGACAAGTTGGTGTTCCTGCTCTTTGTGTATTTTTAAATAAATGTGACCAAGTAGATGATCCAGAATTAATGGAATTAGTAGAAATGGAAATACGTGAACTTCTTACACAATATGAATTCCCAGGTGATGATATTCCTATTATTAAAGGTTCAGCATTAAAGGCTTTAGAAGGTGACACCAGTGATATAGGTGTTCCAGCTATTATGGAGCTTATGAAGCACGTTGATTCATATATTCCAAAACCAGATCGTCCAGTAGATTTACCATTCTTGTTACCTATAGAAGACGTATTTTCTATCTCAGGTAGAGGTACTGTTGTAACAGGCCGTATTGAACGTGGTGTGGTTAATGTAGGAGATGAAATAGAAATTACAGGTATACGTGATACTGTTAAAACAGTTTGCACTGGTGTGGAAATGTTCCGTAAGCTTTTAGATAGAGGAGAAGCTGGTGATAATGTAGGAGTATTACTACGTGGTATTGACAGAGAAGGCGTTGAACGTGGTCAAGTTTTAGCAAAACCGGGTTCTATTAAACCGCATACGAAATTTATGGCAGAAACATATATCTTGAAAAAAGAAGAAGGTGGAAGACATACACCATTTTTTGGAAATTATAGACCACAATTTTATTTTAGAACTACAGATGTAACAGGAACTATTGCTCTTCCAAGTGGGACAGAAATGGTAATGCCTGGAGATAACATACAGTTCGAAGTAAACCTAGGAGCTCCAATAGCGATGGAAGAAGGTTTAAGGTTTGCTATTAGAGAAGGTGGTAAAACAGTAGGTGCAGGAGTTGTATCTAAAATTATTGAATAATT
>ENA-OREN01002950-OREN01002950.1-marine-metagenome-genome-assembly--contig:-NODE-2950-length-16385-cov-6.583517_pt1 | contig 16385 bp, 11 predicted proteins | sample MGYA00248624_ERZ508555 | MGnify/ENA primary metagenome ERZ508555 (study PRJEB26222, sample SAMN06267773) | marine metagenome | isolation source: Saanich Inlet, British Columbia, Canada | place...
TGCAGAGGTGATGCGACAAACATAGTTGGCACTCCCAATTCATTCTCATCAAACTCATTTATGAGCGAAACTTTTGACGGAAAAATATTTGATGCGTAAGTTTTTCCCTCAATTGCCTGTGTAAAAAAACTCATTTTAGAAATATCACTACCAACATGTTCTTCCGATGTGGCAAGTATGATTGTTCCGTTATTGTCAGTTATAAATGCTCCCTTATAACCATACTCACCCACAAGCGTTTCCAGATACCTAACAGTATTTTTTCGCTCCATTTCATCTGCTGTAATTTTTACGCTATGGATTACGTTAGAATTGCTTGCAACTACAATGACGTCTTTCATTCTTTCGCGCATCCAGGTCGTTACTAATTCTGCCTGCTTGTGTCCAATGGCTTCAAGATTGTCCATAATCACAGTCTTAAGATCAGATTGTATTATTGGATATGCGAAAACTCTTAGTAATACAAAAGGAAGCATCGTAGCAAAAATCAGTAATACAATGACATGCGTTTTTATTGAAACATACATATGGTCTTCTCCTCAAACCAACAAATATTTTTTATAAGGATAAGGTTTGGATATCCATCATATTATTTTTTCTTTAATTAAGGGGAATTTACAACTTATGACAGTGAATGTCTAGCTTTTTTCTGATTCAGGATGTACATTTACAAGTAAAATTTTGGAATATTCACCCATTGTCTAAGCCTTAATTCACCGGATGAGTGCCTTTTCTTATTTTTTATTTACTGTTTTATAAATACCAGTTGCATTTTGTCGCCTATTGTCTTACGATGCTCCCCTTTGAAAATAATCATCTAACACCCAGATAAATAGTCTCTGTATGAAACAAAAACTCCAAATCTGAACCCGTAAGCTAAATATGCCATTAAGCCTATTAAATGAAGAACAGTTAAACGCCGCTACTGCTGAATCCGGGCGCAATATTGTTATTGCGTCTGCCGGAACGGGAAAAACGTCAACAATAGTTGGACGAATCGCTCATCTTCTTAATTCAAATATCGCACCGCAAGAAATTTTACTACTCACCTTTACAAACAAAGCAGCGACTGAGATGGTGGAAAGGTTGACACACTTCTTTCCTAATGATGTTACTTCAAGAATAGAAGCTGGTACCTTTCATGCGATTTGCTACAAACTTCTGAAAAGGCATCATCCAGGCCTTTTGCTGAAACAACAAACGGAACTTAAAACACTCTTTAGAAGTATTTATGAAAAACGTGAGTTTAAGAAACTTGCTTATAAGGTAACTGAATACTCAGCAAATTATCTTTACGATGTTTATTCGTTTTATCAAAACACGGAACTGGAACTCGGTTTTGGAGATTGGATGAGTGAAAACTACCCTGAGCATGACTTCTTTTGTGATATATATGAAGACATATCTAATGAATATGAAATAATGAAAGAGAGCTACGGCTATATTAATTTTAATGACCTGCTTATAAAAACGAGAGACCTTCTAAGAACTGACATATTTGTAAACTTTAAAGAGGTCCTGGTAGACGAGTATCAGGACACAAACTCCCTTCAGGGTTCACTCATAGATAAAATGGATCCCTCTTCACTTTTTTGTGTTGGTGATTACGACCAGAGTATTTTTGCGTTTAATGGCGCCAATATAAACCTGATCGGTTCTTTTTCAAAAAAGTTCCCTGGTGCGAAAGTGTTCTCTCTTAAAAAAAATTATAGATCAACCGCATTAATCCTGTCACTGGCAGATAGAGTGATAAATTTCAATGATAGAATATATCCAAAAGAGTTGATTGTTGTTAGAAAAGATGAACCAATAAGCCCGTCACTCTTAGAATTTAAAGAACTTTTTGAACAGTATAGTAAGATTTCTGACATGATAAAAGCGAACTCATCAAATTATGAAGATGTTGCTGTGATCTTCAGGAATAACTCTTCTGCAGATGGGATAGAAGCGAGTTTAAGAGAGCTTGGTATACCGTGTAAAAGGAAAGGAGGGAAAAGCTTTTTTGATGCTAAAGAGGTAAAGATACTCTTCGATATGTATTCATTTTTTGTAAACCCAAAGGACATGATGGCCTTTATTCATATTTTTGAATACGCGAAAGGCATTGGCAGCGCGACCGCAAAAGACATTTTTGAAGCATTGAAAAGGCTGGGCCGTGGTTCAGCGTATGAGGGTATACTGCACCCTGATACTCACATAAGGAATCCATTTGAGCAGCGAAAAGTAAACTTTCAACTGGCTCTTTTTGATGATTTTGTCCATTTAGAGAGTGAGTCTAAATTTTCACATCTGGAGTTAGACGATAAGATTTCAAACAGTTCAATACTGAAACATCCAAAGTTCACAGATGAGAGTGCAAGATTCTTTAATGATTTCTATCTGTTATATAAAAAAATAGTGAGAATTAAAAAACCAGTCTCTATGGTCGAAGCAATAAGTGAATCAAAGATATATAAATATATCACCGATATATTGGCTGATCAAAGGGCTTTAGACAGAAACAAGAAAATAAACGAAGAGGTAAAAGAGAGGGCTCTTCTAAATATTAAAAGAAAGGTTGTCCTTATTAAAGAGCTTACAAAGGGTTATACCGACAATCAGCGATTTCTAAACGCTATGATACTCGGTTCAAATGAGCTTACAAAGGGCGAGGGAGTTAATCTCTTGACGGTGCATGCCAGTAAAGGCCTAGAGTTTAAGGACGTTTATATCCTGGATTTAATGGATGGCCGTTTCCCAAATAGAAAGCTAGCTAATAAGGGTGGGAGTATAGATGAAGAGAGAAGACTCTTTTATGTAGCAGTAACAAGAGCGAAAGATAGATTATGGCTCTCTTACGCGAAAGTAGACAAAGTTAAAAAGCTGAGATTTTACCCATCGCTTTTTTTATATGAGGCAGGTCTTATTAAAAACAGAGAAGAGCACCAGAGGTTGTTGGATGAAAAATATAAATAAGATTCAGAGTTGAGAACTGCGAAAAAATGCAAATGTTAAGTTCTGATTGAGATTTTCATTCCGGCAGGGGCCTTGAATGTCGCCATTCCATGATTGTCTGTCAATACCGTGCCAACAACTGACGAAGAATATTTTGTGTCTGGTAGAAGACCATATATGGCATAATTGAGAAAACCAGTACCCGGAACAGATAATTCAACACAGGTACGATCGTACGAAACCTCTAAATTGCCAAGCTTATAGAAGTATTTATTCTTGCCGAATGGTTTTATTATAACTTTTCCTGGCTTAATATTAATGCCGTAAATCATTTCACGTAAAACCATTGTAATGATTTCCGGATATTCGTGATAATAATGAGCTCTCGTCTGAAAACCTTTAGAATCATATCTTTCGCGCATCCATGTATTATCAATTAAATCTTTTCCTAACTTATTAAAATAAACGTTAAAGTTTTCTAAATCACCGGAAACATATCTTGCAAACATATCCAGCCACCAAATCCTTGCAAACGCAACATCCGAATCACCGGTGTTCCCTCCGTAGCAGTCAACCTCTTCGTAGGTTTTTTCAGACGGCCAGGTTCCGTAGCCATTTGGATGTGTGTTTTTTCCTCCGTCTAACCTTTTAAATATAGACTTTACTATTGCTTTATTGGTAACGGCACCAAAAGCTATTGCTGCATAATTTCCATCATAATCAACCATGTCACGGATTGTTCCGTCAACGTTCTTTTGAGTAAAATAATGGTCATTCCCGTCCCACAATTGCTCATTAATACCACTCTTAATATTTTTCGAATATAGAAGATATTTTTCTGCACCATCTTCATCATTACACCATTTGGCAACATCGGACATTAATGGTAATAACCTGAGCAGCATTACATTTGTATCAAGAGTAAAATTATTGCGAATAAATACATCAATAAAGAGAGGGCCGTTTACTTTTACCAGTTTTATTTCAGGATCATATGTCTTCAGGACGTGGTCAGTAGCCTCTTTCATTTTATTATAATGAGCTTTGAGCCAATCGTTATCACCTGTTGCAGAAGCGTAATCGATTGATGCAAGTACCCAGAAAATATTCGGTCCCGGTTGTTCGGATTTTGCAATTGATAGATATTCCGGCTTGTTTGCAATAAAGTGGTGTGGGATTTGTCCGCTTTTCATATTTCGTTCAGCAAGTTCTATTATTTCACGTGCCTGGTTTTGCAGATATACGTCACCGGAAAAGCTCAATGTTGAAACTGTTGACCTTGAATCAGGGTCGAAAAAAGTATACATATCACCGTATGGCCCGCCTGGAAAAACCAGGATTGGATATGCACTACCGGTATTTTTATACGTTCCCAACACTCCAGCGGCATTGCCGTAAATAGCTGAGTAAAAAATACGCAAATCATCAAAATCCATATTTTCAGAATTGTTTATGCCGTGAACAGGAAATGGGTAATTGTTTGCATAAATATCATATGAACATTGATAGATTTTTTCTGATTCAGCATAATTTGCTACCGGCTTCATTTGATCGGAATCAATCCACCTGTCTGCTTGAGTGTAAGACCCGAATAATACAGATTCGATCCCTACCTTGAAATAGTCAGTGCTGGAAACCTCCAAATGTCCTTGTACTGTTCCATGATCGACTGGTACCACGGAAACAGAGCCTTTTTTGTTGTCAATTGTATAAAATACATTGAGTGGGTCTTCTGAGTAAAACATTTTATTGCCTGAGCTGATGTTTTGCACAACGCCTTTATCAAAAAACCCGTTCATAAACCATTGGTTAAAATGAAAGCAGAGTTTTATAAGATTAATTTTGGCAGAATTAACAGGTTCAACAGATGTCTTAATATTGAACTTTCTTCTTCCGGACAACAGGGTTAGAATCAGATTTGACTTTGCGGAAATCTCATTTCCAGAAATAGTACTTTTAAATTCCACCTGTAGAACATCATTATCGTGTATTAATATCTTGTATTCAAAATTTGATGTTGATGGGGCTGCATGGGTTGACTTGATGGTATCAGACAGGACTAACGACAACAACCCTGATTCACCCGTCAATGCTTTTGGAACCAAATTTCTTCCGTAGTGACTCTTACCGAAAAAATCTGCTTTTAAAACATCAATCGCGTATTTGGATTTGTTAAACTCAAGAAATAGATAGCCGTTACTTAAAACCAGCCTGTTTCCTTTGTCCATAAACAACAACGGGGTGTCATTGGGAAACGCCTCAGAAAGGGCATTCTCTCTGTACATTTGATGCGATACATTATAAACAAAAAAAATAATGTAAAAAAAACATGAAGCTAAAAGAGACAGGGTAACAAGATCACTTCTTCTCATAGATTGTAATATAAAAAATGTTTAATTTAATGTGTGCAGTATAATGTCATTGTCGCAATCGTTCTCAGGGATACAAATCCCAAATAATAATTAAAAATCATAGTAAAAAGACAAAGATAGAGGTTTTACATATTATTTGGGATTATTAAAGATAAAAACATTGTATTCCAGAATCATCAATCTCAGCATTTTCAAATCCGTAAGGCAGTATGCTACTCCACCATAACTACCTGCAGTTATTTCTCATCTGCAAATGAAATATGGCCGCACACCCTGCATTTTGGCTTAGTTGTCCAGTGCCACCATGCCGGTAGCAGTCTGCTGCATTCCGGGCATCTACCGCTGATGACACCCCACAGACAGAAGGCACAGAATATTAGAGGTACTACTAATATATACCCCATGTGCGTAACGTCTAAATAGAAACATATAATAAAAATGAAGCAGAAGATAGCAAAGCAGATGGGTGTGCCGAACCAGAATCGCTGTCTCTTTTTACGCAACAAACTTACCTTCGCAGTATATTCCAGAGAATCTTTAGTCATATTGTGGTGTCTCTTAATTAGGTACTCAAATTTTAAATTAACAAATTATTATGAAGCTTCTTTTAATAGATTGTATCATGAAAATCAAGGGAAAGTTTTGATTAGAGACTAGGGCTAAGTCTATGTACACCTGCTTTTCCATCTTCCATTCAGATGTTTTTCAGAAGAAAAAACCCGTAGCTATCCAAAGTTTATAGGTGTAAAATTTGTTAAGCTAACGACAATAATTACTTTCGTGATATTTCGTGGGGAGTAGTAGTTGCCGAAGGCCAATTAAATATTTACAAAATCAACTATCATGAATATACCTGAATTTGCTGTCAAGCGTCCGATAACGACTTTAATGATAATCCTGAGTGTTTTAGTAATTGGCTGGATATCATTATACAGGATTCCCCTTTTATACATTCCTGAAATTACAGGTCATTCACTTAGAGTAAACATACCTTATAAGTCGTCTTCGCCACAGGAGGTTGAGGATTTAATCACCATGCAGGTAGAGGATGCCCTCGGTACTGTCAAGCATGTTGAAACAATTGAATCGACCTCAACAGATGTGAATTCAGAGGTGTCTTTAGAGTTTAAAATGGGTACTGATATGGATCTTGCCACCCTGGAGGTAAGGGACAAGATAGAACAGATAAGGAATGATCTACCGGACGAAGTTGATAACATACGCATCTTTAGATTTAAGTCCGGGGATCTGCCGGTTGTAGAGTTCAGTATATCTATACAGGGTGAGCTCAGTGAATTATTTGACATTGTTAAAGATGTTATTAAGCCGAAGATTCAGAGAATAAATGGTGTTGCTAGCGTAGACGTTCGTGGTATTGAAAAGAAACAGTTATTGGTAGAGCTGGACCTTGACAGGCTCAAGGCTCATAACATTGATACGTACTCTCTTAGAAGGTATTTGAGGACAAATAATATAAATGTATCAGCGGGTGACTTAATAGAGGGATCAATAAAGTATATTGTTCGGGTAATAGGAGAGTTTCAGAGCGTGGATGAAGTTGCGTCTTTGCCGGTTAACAGGAAGGGCATAAAGCTTTCTGATGTTGCTGATATCAGATATGACTATTCAGATAAGGATAGTTATCAGAGACTTAATGGCCGTAACGCTGTTAAGGTGAGAGTGATGAAATCCTCTGATGCTAATATGGTGGCAGTTGCCAGAGAAATTATAAATACCGTTAACGGGATTAAGTCGGATCCCAGGATGAAAAGGCTGGAGATATATGTCTATCGCGATAGATCTCAAGCAATACTGGAAAGACTGAAGAGTTTGAGAAATGCCGGACTATTGGGAGGGGTACTGGTTGTTGCCATACTGTTCTTTTTTCTGCGTAACGTTAGAAGTGCGTTGATAATAACTGCGGCAATTCCGATTTCGGTGCTATGTACGTTTTGTCTGATGTTTATGATGAGAAAGTTTGCCGGTTCAGAGGTAACTCTGAATATTATTTCACTTACAGGATTAATGCTGGCAATAGGGATGATGGTTGACCCGGCAGTTGTGGTCCTTGAGAATATATTCAGGCATAAGCAGGAGAAGAATCTGGGATTAAGGGAGGCTGCTATTCTCGGAAGTAAGGAGGTAGGTGTGGCAGTTACTGCCGCAACGGCGACAACCATATGTGTCTTTATCCCACTGGTATTTCTTTCAAAATCCAGGATGGGTGTCTTTATGCATGATTTTGGCATATCAATATGCGCAGCATTAGTTTCATCGTTATTTGTGGCATTGACCTTGATACCCTTGGTTGCGTCTCGGTTTCTTCACTATCCTGAGTCATCTGGTTCGATGGGAGAACATAATAAATCTATCAGGAAACCTGAGTCTTCTATTGTAAAGAAACTAACTATACATTATACAAGATTTATTGAGTTGACGTTGAAGTTCAGGTGGGTCACTGTTGTGGCCGCAATATTAATAGTAGCCTTAGCTATCTATCTGTATGGAAAATTGGAAACTGAAGTGGTTAGACGTGGTATTTATAGAGAATCGCGTTTGCAGGTGGATGTGCCGAGGAGTTACAGCATAGACGATACAAAAATGCTATTTGAGCAGTTAGAGGGGGTTCTGTGGGAAAACAGAGAGGAATTGGAAATCGCAACTGTTTCCAGTAATTTTGACAGGAGTGAAGGTACTCTGTCAGTCTACTATGTAAAACAGGAAGTAGCAAAAAAGCCGGTATCTGTTTTGGAGAAAGAGATGAAGTCCTTGTTTCCGGTAATTCCTGGTGTTAAATACAGGAAGGGGTTCAGACACGGTAGGGGAGGTAGTGGCAGAGAGATCAGTATTGAAATTAAAGGCAGAAATATTAATACGCTAACCAGACTGTCAGACGACATAAAGGACCGGTTGGCTTCTATGACGGTCCTGTCTGACATTCAAACTAATCTGGAAAAGGGTAAAGATGAAATAGTTGTGTCGATAGATAGAGATAAAGTAAAGAGGTATGGATTAACCTCTGAGAGGGTTGCCTTTGGTATTGCAGGTTCTCTGGGAAACAGGGCGGTAAGTAAGTTTAAGATCGAAGATGAGGAAATTGACATTGTTCTTCAACTCAAGGAGGAAGACCGACAGCGCCTGGATCAGTTAAAAAACCTTGAGTCAGAAAATAGTGAAGAAAAGAGTGTGGTATTAGGGAGAATAGCTGATTTTGAACGAAGGAGAGGCCCTGAGGCTATTGAAAGAAAAGACCGCAAACCGATAGTTATAATCACAGCACAGTATAGCAGTAGAGGACTAAAAAAAATCAGGGATGGCATAATGGAGAAGATGGCCGGTTTTAACCTGCCTGCCGGTTATGAGTGGAATCTTGGAGAGGAATTTAGAAGGTTTGAACGTGAGGAAGCAGAAACCAGGTTTGGGCTAATCCTGGCCATAATACTGATTTATCTGATAATGGCATCACTGTTTGAATCATACATTCATCCGCTGGCAATCCTGCTGACAATCCCATTTGCATTTACCGGTGTAGCAGTTGCCTTCTATGTTTTAGGTGTAGCTCTTGATAGTGTTTCCCGTCTGGGATTACTGCTTTTATGTGGTCTGGTAGTGAATAATGCGATAGTTCTTGTTGATTATGTTAACCGTTTACGAAGAGCTGGTATGGATAAACATGATGCAATCGTCAAGGGTGGTAAAGATAGAATGAGACCTATCCTGATGACCTCCTTTACAACTATTCTGGGTCTTCTGCCAATGGTACTTCCGCTCTTTTTGCCTTTTCTTTTTGGGCCTTTTGAGGGCAGGGAGAGTATCTGGGCACCGGTAGGGCTGGTTGTAATCTCCGGTTTGATTACGTCTACAATATTGACACTGGTAATTATGCCTACAATCTATTCGTTAATTGATGACTTTGGAATGTGGATGAAGAAAGTTTTTTGCTTTTCTGACATTATGTCTACCGGGAAAATAACTCCTATCAGAAATATGGACAAATTGTCAGATACGCATAAATAAATTGAATAAAATATTTCACACTATATATCTAAAATATATACCTATCTGCCGTTATACAAAGAGCTTATGGTGGCATTCAGTATAAGCTGAATCATGGCACATTTATTGCGAAATCTTGTTTAGAAGTATAAAAGAGAAACAAAAGCTTTACTTTTTATTCCAATATTCAAGGAGGAATTTAAAATGGAACTATTACATGATAGTGATGAATTGGTGGGGAGTCTGGATTGTCAGTTGAAGCGTCTTGAAGAGAAAATAGATACGAGCCAGCCTGCTGCATTAATGAAGGATATACACAGGATAGATGATGAAATCAAGCATTTCAAAGATGTGGAAATAACAACAAACACTGTCGTTTCATCAGTAAAGGAACATGATGAAACTATTAAGAAATTAGAAGAAAGAACAAGGCATAAATTCGTAGAAATGACCGCTCAAATTGAGGCAGTGGTTACTGATAAACATAAAAACTTAGTATCTAAGATAAATGATATTAGCAGTAGAGTCGATAATTTAGAAGAGAAAATAGACTTGGCCGTACGTGAGCTAAAGTCAGAAGCGAGAAAAACATCGGTTCTGCGAAAGCTGTTATGGTTGGATTGAAATAATATCCATTTTTCCCAATTTTGGTTGCTTCATACTTTAGTTCACCTCAAGCTTGATGCATGCCCGTCCGGATGAATTCATTCAGACGGGCGGCTTTACCACACTCTGTTATTTCGGCTTGAAAACATCCAGACAATAATGTACTATTTTTGTGAATGAAGATAAGGAATCTATTATTAATTTTATTGCCTGTACTACTTTTTGCCTGTACAGCATTAACACCTGTGGGGAAACTTACTGACAATGAACTGGCAGATAGATATGATAAAATAGATCTCCAGATTTATATGGTAAAACATGCCGCTTCAAAAGATAATCCGGCAAAGTATTCAAGTGTATCTGGTAGTACAGGAAGTAATTATAGCAGTAGGGATACTGAGAAGATCAATAAGCTTGAAGAAAGACTGATGGTTGTGAGACAAGAGCTTATTAAAAGAGGGTATATGCCTTAATAATGCAGTGCATGAAAGCCTGCGTATAATTAAGGAAGAAGCGTAACGAATTAAATTTATTTAACAGGGTAAAGATTGCTGCTGTCTGCACGCATTTTAATGAAATTATTTAAGTTTGCTTTTGTTGCAATATTCGGTAGATTTTTTATCCGCCTCCAGGAAATGTTTCACCAGCCAATTCTTTAAATATTCAAGTACTTCGTTTGCGGTTTTAGAATCACTATTAAGTATTGTTTTACGGTAGGCAAGTGCTTTGTCAGAAAAATCCTGGTGTTCTTCTTTATGGTATTGGTATTCAGGATATTTATAATCTTTCATGTTGGTTTCTTCTGTCTTAAATTGCCGGACAGCATCTCTGGTGATATTAGATAATACTTTCTTTAATTCTTTAGGGCTCTCTTGTTGTTGCTTCGCAACAATAGCTTTATCAACAGTGCCAATGATCTTCTCCTGGGCCTCATTAATCAACGATGCATACGTGCGGAGTATGTCTTTCCGGTCAATCATTTCAAGTCTCCCAACATAAAAGTAATTATGTGATACAAAAGTTATAGATTGTTTAATATACAAAACGCGTGCCACGCATAAATGTTTCTGTTATATCAATCAGTAAATAGTAAAGTTTTTGTAAGCCTATAATTATTAATGATATACAAATAGTATTATGTCGTTGGTGAGTCTTGCTGACTAATAAATTAATCAAATATTCTTCCAATAAGTGTGCCATGGCACAAAAGTGTGCCGTTACAATAGTGTGCAAAGGCACACTTTAGAGACTGGGTATTATTTGATGATTTTCAGAAATTGATGGTAGAATGTGGAAAGTTTTCAATGAGTGAATGGATACCTCTTTTTATTGAGAAATTACAAAATATTGTTTTAAATGCAGGAAAGTTATGAAATATAAAAGAATAGTTTTTGAATTATTTATTGTAGTTTTTTTACTTATGTCCACTTCTACTCTTCTCTGGTCTGGGGAGCCGGGAGATCTCATTAAGAAGATTGTTCTGAAGGATATCTCTTTGGAGGAAGGAGAAGATCTGGAGGAGCGCAAGCAAGAACTCTGGAGAGAAATCTCTAATTCTCTCGATTTTGAAGAGATAGCGAAAAGAGTAATGGGTAAGTACTGGAAGGAGCGTTCCTCTGAAGAAAAAAAGGAATTTATAGGATTATTTATCAATAACGTTAAAGGTGCTTGCATGAGGAAAACAGGCCCTAGTTTTGGAGAAGAAATTATTTCTCTAGGTGAAAAACAAAATAATAGATATGCCAGAGTGCATATTGGTCTTTTAAAGAGAACAGTGGAAGAAGTGTCTGCAGATTTTCGTTTAATCAAAAAAGATGGAGAATGGAAGATTTGTGATTTGATTTATCAAGGAGTAAGTCTGGTGCATAATTACCGCAGTCAAATTTATAGCTTTCTGGCTAAATCTTCATATGAGGAGTTGGTTAAGGAGTTGAAGCATAGACAACGCTAATGAATAAATTATTTCGATAAATATTCTATATCAGTCGTAATCTAAATAATTACATTTTAACTTTTCCTCTACACCTGTCACATGACAAACCTGGTAAGCTGCAAGTGGTTGCTTCCAGATTCCTTGATGTTAACAATTGTTTTCTGTTACGTCTTCGTAATCAGCCATGGTATTCAGATTTTTAATTGAGTTTTTAAAATGGCCTGATGACGCCAGACTGTCCAACTCTACTATCTTGACATTGACCTGCGGAAAGAAACTTCTTATCCGCAGGTTATTCTCGTCAAGCTCTCTCTTGATTGGTTCGATACAATTTTTTGAATAAAATGCGTGCAATGGTTCCAATCCATTTTCACTCTTTGGGATTACGACATCGTATTCTTTTGTAAGATCTTTAAGATGTTTTATCAGCTCTGGTCCAACAAAAGGCATGTCGCAGGCAAGCATAAATGTGTGCAAGCTGCTGGAGTTAATAAGACTGGTGTATATTCCGCCTAATGGCCCTTTGCCAGGATAGATATCCTTGAAAATGGGCAAATTCAAATACTCATACTCTGATGGCGTATTGGCTGAGATGGAGATCTCATCAAACATTTCTCTAAGTAATTCAATTTGCAGCTCAATGAACGTTTTGCCTTTTAGTTCGAGAAATGCCTTGTTGGTACCCATTCTGCTACTCTTGCCCCCGACCAGTATTACGGCATTCATAAATTTAACCTTTTGAACTGAAAAATATTTAAATGTTACCCAAAGAATACCTTGGCGAGATCATACCAATAGTCATCAACTAATTTAAAATGACCCATTACCTCCTTTAGATCTATGGATTTGATTTCATTTCCCTTCAATACAACAATCTTACCAAATTCACCTTTATGTACCAGGTCTATTGCAGCAATACCAAATCGGGTACTCAATATACGGTCGAACGCGGTAGGTGTACCTCCCCTCTGTATATGTCCTAATACCGTGCATCGTGATTCAAAACCTGTTCCTTTTTCTATCATGTTTGCCAGGATCGATCCGACTCCACCCAGCATTACGTGCCCAAAGGAATCTTTTTTGGTACTCTGGAGCACATGTTCTTCATCTTCTTTATCTTCAACTGGTAGCTTTATGCCTTCTGACACAACTACAATACTGAAGTTTTTCCCGCGGCTATGGCGTTTTTTAATCGTTGTATAAACTTCCTCCATGACTATCGGTTTTTCCGGTATTAAGATAAGATCCGCTCCACCTGCAATACCAGCATACGTTGCAATCCATCCCGCATGCCTTCCCATGACCTCTACTACCATCACTCTATTGTGCGACTCTGCAGTCGTGTGGATTCTGTCGATAGCTTCCACTGCTATGTTTACGGCAGTGTCAAAGCCAAATGTATAATCGGTCCCTGGCAAATCATTGTCAATGGTTTTGGGAACACCAACAACATTGACTCCCATTTGCGACAGTTTGTACGCTACACCCTGAGTGTCTTCACCACCTATAGCGACGATTGCGTCTAAATTAAACTTCTTAATATTTTCCAGGATTCGTTCAGGGTCTCCTTTGTTATCTTCACGAAAAGGATTCGTTCTGCTTGTACCAATTATTGTTCCTCCCGTGTGAAGTATTCCGGAAACATTTCTCATATCGAACTCTTTTATATTTCCCTCTATCAAACCCTTCCATCCTGCCAGTATTCCGCACATTTCATAATTGTATTCGGTTATACCTTTTCTAACAACTGCACGGATTGTCGCATTCAATCCAGGACAATCTCCACCTCCGGTTAAAACACCGACTTTTTTCATAAATGTATCCTCTCTTTTTTTATTTCAGGAATGGGTTATGTTCCTTTTCATTTCCTATTGTTGTGGAAGGGCCATGTCCGGGATATACAATGGTGCTGTCACCCAGTGGGAAAAGGTTTTCTTTTATAGAATTAATCAATGTGTCATAAGAACCACCTGGCAAATCTGTTCTGCCTATAGAACCTGCGAATAGAGTATCACCAACGAAAACATTGTTGTCTGAGTAGTAGCAAACACCGCCGGGCGAATGTCCGGGTGTATGAATGACGGTAATAGACTTGTCGCCTAAATTAACTTTTTCACCGTTAGTGACATTTTTATTAACCACTGGTTTGGAGATAGGTTTGAGTCCAAACGCTGTAGCCTGCTCACTTGCATTTTCGACAAGAAACAAATCACCTTCATGTAGGATGAAATCTATTTTGAAATGATCCTGTATTGCTTTCACGCCTCCTATATGATCAAAATGTGCGTGCGTATTAATTATAAATTTTGGGTTAAGTCCTTCTTTTTCTATGTTACTGATAATTTCATCTGCATTATCTCCCGGGTCTATAATTGCTGCTTCCTTTGTATCCTCACATCCTAATATATAACAGTTTACTTCTAAAGGACCTACCACGATATTCTTAATTATCATTAAAATGTTCTCTGATAAAAATCTGTAAAAATAATAGCATTTATTTTAAGCATAAATATAGTTTTTGTACAACCTATAAATTTGTTATTTCCTCTTGGGGGCAGAGAATACTAGGATTTTCAATTATTGATGAAATCTACTTGTTTTTTACTTCATTTTCATTGATTTTATGTTATCATCCGTCCTTAGATAATCTACATGAATTTTAATATTACCAGGGAGAAAAGTTATGATAGTTGCTGAGTCAAAACCATTTAGCGAAATTTATGAATTGGTTAAGGACTTCAGTAAAATTTGTGTAATTGGCTGTGGGGATTGTGTGACGGTATGTCATACCGGCGGTCAAAAACAGGTTGAAGAGCTCGCATTAAAATTACGCATTGCAGCGAAAAAAGATGGTCGAAATCTTGAGGTAAAAGAGGATACTGTTTTAAGGCAGTGTGAACAGGAATATGTAGCTCCAATAGGGACTTATATTAATGATTATGATGCGGTCGTTTCTATAGCATGTGGTGTGGGGGTACAAACATTAGCAGAGAAATATACGCCATCAAGAGTATTGCCTGGATTAAATACTACCTGTATGGCTGCACCTGTAGAACCGGGACTGTTTCTGGAGAGATGTGCTGGTTGTGGTGATTGTGTACTTGATAAAACAGGTGGTTTCTGTCCTGTAAGCAGATGTTCAAAAAGTTTGCTTAACGGTCCATGTGGAGGGTCTATGGGCGGTTATTGTGAAGTGGCAGATGATGTCCCATGTGTATGGAATCAAATATACGTCCAGCTTGACAAGCAACAAATGATGCATTATATGGACGATATCAGTCCACCGAAAAATTGGTCGGTAAGTACCGGTAGTTCTCCTCGTAAATTAGAAATCAAACATCTTCAAATGGAGAAGGAATAATGGATCAACCGGTTATGATTAAGGATGGTGTTTATTGGATTGGTGCATTGGATCCGGGGTTAGTGGTATTTGACATTGTTATACCTACAAAGCACGGAACAACCTACAATTCCTATCTGGTCAAAGGTGAGAAGATAGCTGTAATCGAGACGGTAAAATCATATTGTGTCGATGGCTTTATTTCGAAAATAAGATCATTAGTCAGGCCGGAAGATATTGATTATATTATTATTAATCACACAGAGCCGGACCACTCGGGCGGTTTGATCAGATTGATGGAGTTGGCTCCTAATGCAATCCCTGTATTTTCAAGAGGTGCCAGAACCTTTGTGAAGAATATTCTGCATAAAGAATTTGACTATAAAGAGGTGAAAGCTGGTGACAGTATTGACCTGGGTGGTAAGGTACTGAAGTTCATATCTGCACCATTTCTCCATTGGCCTGATACCATGTTTACGTATCTTGAAACGGATAAAATACTGTTTCCGTGTGACGCATTTGGTTCACATTACTGTAGTGATAAAAGGTTTAACGATGAATTGGATTCCAAGGAAGATGCATTTACTGCATATGAATTTTACTATGATACCATATTAAGGCCTTTTAAAAAACACGTTATTGCAGCCTTGGATAACATAAAGGATATTGATATAGACATTATTGCTCCATCTCATGGGCCAATTCTAAGGGAAAATATAAACAAATATATTGATGCTTATAGAGAATGGGCAGGGAAAACGAAAAAATATCCTGACAAAAAAAAGATAGCAATTATATACGTTTCCTCATACGGTAGCACACAAAAAATGGCAGAGTCTATTTATAGAGGGGCATGCCAACCCGACACAGATGTTTCACTCCTAAATGCAGCAGAGATTGAAATGGACTCCTTACTTGACGAAATTGATGCCGCTGATGGTATTATCCTTGGAACACCTACGCTAAATGCAAAGGCACCAAAACCAATATTTGATATTATTTCAAGCCTGGTAACTCTGAATATCAGGGGTAAGGCGGCGGCTGTCTTTGGATGTTACGGCTGGAGTGGAGAAGCTGTACAGATAATTGAAGATATCTTAAAAAGTTTACGTTTCAAGATAGTTACTGAAGGTTGTAAGTTAAGGATGACACCTTCTGAGGAAGCACTGAACGGATGTGAAGAATTTGGTAGTAAGTTTGCTTC
>ENA-OREN01002951-OREN01002951.1-marine-metagenome-genome-assembly--contig:-NODE-2951-length-16384-cov-7.271662_pt1 | contig 16384 bp, 12 predicted proteins | sample MGYA00248624_ERZ508555 | MGnify/ENA primary metagenome ERZ508555 (study PRJEB26222, sample SAMN06267773) | marine metagenome | isolation source: Saanich Inlet, British Columbia, Canada | place...
GCTTTTTTTTATCGCCTGAAAAAACACAATCAGTTGATATGTGGATTAATTTTGCATTAATTTTATCTGCCAGTCTACTCAATCTATGTGGCATATATGAATTAAGAAAGATAGCATTTTCAGGATCTACATCCGATCCGTTAATCAAAATACCAATACAGTTAACAATATACTGCGGACTAATTCTTGTTATTTTATCAATGAAATTTTTCTCATCTCTGGCATTTAATAAAATCGTATCATTTTGAATTTTATTTCGATACGAGATATTGTGTAGCTCATAATTATCACTATCCTTTAAATAGTTATAAACTTGGTGACCTATTAAACCTGTAGAGCCAAGAATAAGCACTTTATCTTTCAAAACTACACCTCTTTATGCCAAACAGTTCTATTAACATAATCAACATACGATAAGATGATTCGTAAAACTTTCTTGGAAACGTTATCAGCTTCATAATCTTTAACAGGCTTTATCGCTCTAATATCTTGTGAGTTATGAGCTGTTGCAACCTCTACTGCATCAATAACTCTAGCCTTATTCAATCCTGACATGATTACCGTAGTTTCATCCATGCCTTCTGGTCTTTCGTGTGCCTGACGTATTGTGACAACAGGTAAATTCAGTATCGACCCCTCTTCAACAATAGTGCCACTATCTGAGATCACGCAAAATGCATTCATTTGCAGATTGTTATACTCATGAAAACCGTAAGGCTTTGAGAACCTAATTAAAGGATTTTCGTTTTGGTAATCAATATCTTCCAATTTCTTTCTTGTTCTTGGGTGCGTTGAAATAATAATTGGCAACTTATATTTCTTAGTCAGCTCATCAATTGATTCTAATAAATCACTGAAGTTTTTAGGTGAGTCAACATTTTCTTCCCTGTGAATACTCATAACAATATACTTTTTTGGCTTTAGCCCCTCTCTTGCTAGAATATCGCTAGATTTGATCTTTTCCATATTAGCATTTAAGACTTCTGACATCGGTGAACCAGTTTTAATAATTGTTTCAGGCTTAATACCTTCTGCAATCAAATAGTCTCTAGCTTGCTCCGAAAGGGGTAGATTAATATCACTCAGATGGTCTACAATTTTTCTATTAACCTCCTCTGGAACTCTTTGATCAAAACATCGATTACCCGCCTCCATATGAAAGATTGGTATCTTTCTCTTCTTTGCAGGAATGACACTTAAGCAACTATTGGTATCACCATAGATTAATAAGGCATCTGGCTGCATTTCAGTAAAGACCTTGTCGGCCTTTGCAATAATATCACCAATAGTTTCTGATGGCGTACCTTTAACGGCTTCCAAGAAAATATCAGGCCTTCTAATGTCTAACTGTTCAAAAAATAACTCATTTAATTCATAATCATAATTCTGACCAGTATGAACAATTATGTGGTTCACATGTCGATCTAACTCTTTCATTACTTGACTTAGCTTTATGATCTCTGGTCGAGTGCCTACAATAGTCATTACCTTTAACTTATCCATTTTTCTGAATCCCCTTTAAATCATCCTGAATCTCTCTAAGATTCAGCAGTAGCTCTGTTAACTCATCTTTATTGAGTCTATGGGTATTGTGAGAGTGGTATTCATGTGCCTCTGTAATAACCTCCTCCCCTTCTTCAAAAAACTGATTGTAATTAAGATCTCTAGTATCAGCAGGGATTCGATAATATTCACCCATATCTACAGCCTTTACCATCTCTTCTTTGGTCAGTAAAGTTTCATACAGCTTTTCACCGTGCCTTGTGCCAATAGTTTTTACTTCATGGCTAGGCTTTCCTAAAATATTTTTCATCGTATTAGCAAGCAATTCTACTGTTGCAGCAGGGGCCTTCTGCACAAAGATATCTCCACTCTCACCATTTTCAAATGCAAACAAAACCAGATCAACTGCATCATCAAGATTCATCATAAATCTAGTCATATTTGGGTCGGTTATAGTTATAGGCTTGCCATTTCTAATTTGGTCAATAAATAATGGAATAACAGAACCACGGCTAGCCATCACATTGCCATATCTAGTACAAGCAATCATAGTGTCTTTTACATTTCTACCTTTAGCCACAATCACTCTTTCCATCATAGCTTTACTAATACCCATCGCATTGATTGGATAAACCGCCTTATCTGTACTCAGTGCAATAACTTTTTTAACGCCGGCTGCAATAGCTGAATTTAATAAATTTTCAGTGCCAATAATATTAGTTTTGACCGCTTGTATTGGGTAAAACTCACATGATGGCACTTGCTTTAAAGCTGCTGCATGAAAAACATAATCAACACCTCTCATTGCATCATCAATTGAGTTTTTATCCCTTACATCGCCGATATAAAATTTAAGCTTATCGTTGTTGTAATACTTTCTCATATCATCTTGCTTAAGTTCATCTCTTGAGAAAATTCGTATTTCTTTAATATCAGTAGTTAGAAATCTCCTTAATACAGTACTGCCAAATGAGCCAGTTCCACCTGAAATTAATAAAATTTTATTTTTAAACATTAGATCCTCCTATTGATTTTTTAATACTTTCGTAAATAATTGCAAATACTTTTCTGCACGTGTCTTACCATTTTCCATTTGTGACAAGACAATCTTTCCCTTTTTTACCATTGTTTTCTGCAAATTAGGACTTTGAATAAGGATCTTAATTTTATCAGCTATATCCAAAGGATCGACAGGATTAAAATATATGGCAGCATTCTGGCACACACTTTTAGCAAAAGAATATTTCGAAGTCAATATTGGAAGATTCATTTTCATAGCCTCAGGATATGAAGCGCTAAAAGTTTCAAGCAACGTTGGCGCAAATAAAAAATCACATTGACTATAAATAGATGGACAAGATTCATGCGCAACAGGCCCTAAATTTACTACATGCGAATTACCAGAAAAAATATCCTTATAACTCTTATTGTCAATTGTCACAACAAAAGTTATATTTTTATCATTTAATAATTCGCATACCTTGTTTATTACCTCAAGGTTTTTACCTGGATGATTGTGAGCTATATAGAGCAACCGAAACTCGTTATTCTCTTTTTTTGGAAGGCTTATATAATGTTCGAAATCTCTATCAATATACTTTCTATCGTCAAAAATTGAACTGCATGTATTACCCACGACAGCAATCTTATTAACATCTATAGAAGAAACCATTGATAACTTACTTTTTGCATCCAAAGTCTCTACAATAAAAAAATTTGCATCTCTCTTAAGATAATATTCTTGATACCAACAAAATACCCTCATTCGAACTCTATTAAATAATGTTAATTTTGTATAGGCAATAGACATAGGGTTGTACAGCCAGCCATTAGCAAAGCCCATTATATGTGGCGCTTTTGGCTTCCAATAACTTGGCCCAAAAACAGTAAACACAACATCTGGAATTATTTTCCTCTCTAAACTAGATAAAAATTTGACAGTCTTTAGTCTTTCAACTAGATGTGATGGAGACTTCGGAATAAAATAAAATTTAAATTTATTTGAAAAAATATGCTGATCAATTTGATCTTTTATCGTCTTGGATATAAAAATATGATAATTGTTTTTTGCATTAATATTATTAAGCTCGTTAATAAAAGATAGTGCGACCTGAACCCCTCCTCCAACATAAAGATTGGAGGTATTAATTATAATATTCATTTATATTGTCCACTATTATTTTGACTTGTAAAGATTTAATCTCAATCATCGAACCCGACTTACTAAGCGATTTTTTATTCTTCTCATTCATTAAACTACTCTCAAAAACTCAGCTCATAGTATACTGATATATATATCGTCCACCAAACGTTGGATAAAGTGGTCAAGTACATCTATCTATTGCAAAAGAGATAAGATAGTACTTTGACTCCGCCTTATTTGGCGGCAAGCCACCATTGGCCATTTTGGAAATACCTACACTACTGGTTTTAGTAGCGGCACTAACGGTGTAAAATTAGGCTTAACACCGACCGCCATACTCCTAGCGGGTCTTGTATGCTTTTCATTGGCTCACCTAACTGGTGGAAAATGATCATCAAATCTCCTATTAAATGTCCAAATTGACTGCACCACTATACTTTTAGGATTCCACGCCTGATAATAATTTCATTTTCGACAGAATAATCTATCAATTAATATACGTGGAAAACTACTTTTCAGATATGACAAACCTACCAATAAATCTGAATAATAAACTGCTAAATAAAGATAATGAAATCTTTTCGCTAAAATTTTCTCTTTATCTCGTGATTTCACAAAACATGCCTGGCAAATTCTAAAACGACGCAAAGTGACATCCATATTATCTCGATACTTAAAGTAAAACCGCCTAATTCCTAAATATTGCGACTGCATATCATTTGAAATTCGCAAACCATTGTGGGCGAAATATCTAACAAGCGGTTTATCGCATACAACTATCTCACCTTCTTTACGGAGCCTTACCCACAAATCCCAATCCTGGCCACTTTTTAGTTTTGTATCAAATCCATGTATTTTTTGTAAAACATCTCTTGAGCAAAAGCACACTGAAGCTCCGCCTAAAACATTTTCATAATAAAGCTCATTCAAGGAAACATTTTTAGGTATTACAAATTTTCTTCTAAGCCCAAATGGATAGTTATATACATAGCTGCAGCTACATGCGACTGCAGATGGAGAAAGATTAACTTCCTCTAACTGTGAAGATAGTTTATTTTCAAGCCACTCATCGTCATCATCTAAAAATGCAACCCACTTTGCTTTACTAGCAAATATACCAACATTTCTGGCGCCACCACCACCCAAAGCTGCTATATTTTTTATTACTTTAATACGAGTATCATTTTCAATAAATTGTTTTAATAACTCAGAAGTTTGATCAGTTGACGCATCGTCAACGATAATAAGTTCAAAATCTCTTTCTGTTTGCAGTAATACTGAATTAATAGCTTTTCCGAGAAGACTTACTCTATTATGAGTGGGTAAAATAACACTGATTAAAGGTATAGTCATATATCTGTCACCTGGCTGTCATACCATTTTTGCAAACAATACAAAGTAAATATAGCAAATGAATCAATGGTATTAAGTTCATTTTTTTCTAATAATATTAAATATTTTCCAATATCAAGATTCTCTAATCCAGGAATATTATTAATGTAGCGAATAGAATCCGAAAAATACTGTGTGTTTTTATTTATCCAGTAAGGCACAGGACCAGAAAATCCATGTTTTTGCTGCCAAACATGTTTATGGCCAAGATATTGTTCAGCAATATTACGAAAAAGAACTTTTGTTCTTCCTGAATTTACATGGCTACTAGGAGGAAACATAAATGCTTTTTCAACTAAATCTACATCAAGAAGAGGGACTCTTCCTTCGACCGTATTTGCCATTGTCATTTGATCAAAAAGAAAAAGAATTCCATCTGGCATATAAACAGACATATCAAAATTCATTTGTTTATACAGCAAGTGTCCTCTATCATTTACCGTAGATGGAATGGAATTTGAAATCTTGAGCAATAACTCTTCAGTCATTTTTGGTCCTTCCATCATATTCGAGAAAAGATCAAAACATCCATTAGTAGTGAACATCATATCCAATGAAGGATTTCTTAACAGGGCGCCCAGCTTAGTCGATATTGGTAACACTCTTCCTATGATTTTTTTTACTCTATTTGGGACAACATTAAGCAATCGTCTCTTATAAGTTTTACCACCAGAATATCTGTCATAACCACCAAAAATTTCATCGCCGCCTGTTCCACTGAGTAATACTTTCACTCCATCTTTCGCAGCCATTTCCGAAAGAACATAAGATGGAATAATTGCAGGATCTGCAATTGGCTCACTTAAATTTTTTAAAGCAAGATCTAAATATTGAATTGCATCTTCATCATCTAATATTTTTTGATGATGAAATGTTCCATATTTATTAGCCACTGCTGCCGCAGAATCCAATTCATTAATCTCTGCCCCTTCAAACCCAACGCTATATGTATGCATATTTTCAATATGCTTAGAAGCAAGTGCCACAATCATCCCACTATCTACGCCACCTGAAAGTAACGCTCCTACAGGCACGTCACTCCGTACCTGTCTCATCACAGCTTGTTCTAAAAGTGCCGTTATCTCCATACTAGAAGATGAGTCAGTATATTCTGAAACTTTTGTGATATTCCAATACTTCTTACATTCAACTTTACCAGAAGGCTGAACTATCATTGTATGAGCAGGTAATAATTTTTCAACTCCATCAAAAATACTAAATTCAACAGGTACATATGAGCTCAACAAGTAAGCTGCAAGTCCATCAGCATCCAGCCTATTACAATGAAATGCTTCCAGTGCTCTTGATTCTGATGCAAAGGCAAGAAAGCTCTCTGTATGATAAAAATAGAAAGGCTTAATCCCTAGCTGATCTCGAGCACAAAAAAGTCGCTGATTAATTTCATCCCACAGTGCAAAAGCGAACATGCCATTTAAATGTTCAACACACTTATCACCCCAATGTCTATAAGCAACCAATATAACCTCTGTATCAGACATAGTTCTAAATTTATATCCAAGCTCTAAAAGTTCGGCACGAAGTTCAACATAATTATATATCTCGCCATTAAATGTTAACCATATAGATCCGTCGTCATACATCATTGGCTGCACGGCTGTGTCACTTAGCTCAATAATGGCTAAACGTCTATGTCCTAGCTCAACATTCGTCTTCGAGGAAACCGATACAATCTGAGAATAATCTTTGCCTCGATGAGAGATTTTTTGAAGCATCCCATCCATAATATTTTTATCAATTTTATTCCCATCAAACCGAATTATTCCTGCTATTCCACACATTGTTATATTAAAACCTTCTGATATTTAATTATTATTTTCTTGTAGTCTAAGATTATACTCAGGATAAACAGCACAGACTTTAGTAGGTACATAACTTTAAACCTTAACTGAGCTACTTTTTCGTAATTTTTTGGAACTCATTACTACTAAAGCAAGATGAATCAGAAAATATGGTGCAATCAACCTGCCATATGATAAATTTTGAATAGCATGACCAATGAATGAGGCGCCTAAGGCATTGAATACCACATTTCCTGATATCAGCAAGGGATGACAAAAAACTATAAAAATATATGTGAACATCATGATTATTATTAGCACCGCTAGGATCCCTCCCGCCACCAACCAATATAGTAGCGCATTTCCACTCTTAAATTCACTAAAGGTAGTACCGATAAAACCAAGCCCAAAAGGTGAATTTTGAACAAGATTTAAATAGTTATCTATTTTATATACTTCACGCAGTAAGTTCCCACTAGGCCCTGCTGCGTCTCTACCCATTAACGTTGTTAACAGAGCCTGCCCCTCGCTTACGCTGTTAGGATCAACTTTATCAGCTAAATGAGTCAAATTAACTACTGAGTACGCAAATCCAAAAAAAATCAAAAAAATTAGAATAATGTAAGAATACTTTAAAACTGGAATTTTTTTTATGGCCCTATAAAAAGGTTTTGAAAATACGAGCAGTAATGTCGCACAAGCTACAGCAAGATATCCTGCTAATGACTGTGTTAATAAAATAGCTAAAAAAATTATAACGGCCGAAAGTATATATTTTTTTTTCCTGTAAATCCGATATCGACCAATACTAACGAAGGCCGGAAGTAATAAAAATGCTGCTAACTTTGAGGGTTCTATAAACCAACCTTGTGGTCGCAATATCTTATAATCTAAAAAAGGAGACTGGATTGCATTTCCAAGCCCAAAAATACCAAAATCAATACTTTTCATGTTCCCATATTTTTCCAAAATTGTAATTTGAGATTGGTCAAACATGCCCCCCGTGAAAACACCTATAAAAGCTAAAAATGCCTGCACCGAAAACAACACACCAATTACAATGTATGTCGATATTAAAAAATCATCGCACCTTGGAAGACTTCGATAACATGCTAATAATATAGGCAGGATTAATGACATTAAAAATATTTTTATAAAATACATAACGCCCTCACCACTAAATATAGTTGGAATTAAAACGGAGATAAATATGAGGAAATACATTAGCACTAATATCAATTCCACGCCATTTATACGATTGCCAGGCTTTAATACAAATAACATTAGTAAAGTAAAGCTGGAAAGCTTAATTAAGACATCAAAAAAACTTCCTGAAACCACATAAAGTGCGTATTGCAAAGAAAAAATGAACACGAAAAATACAAAAATTCGACTCATAAATTCACTGTTGTATCGATTGTTATTTAATTGCACACGCATATAAAACCATTTATATTATTGATTACATGTAATTCTGTATAAAAAACAAAGGTTACACAACTTACGTACTCACTAACTCCATAAAACAGTATGTAAAAATGCCCAAGGATGACAAATCTTTATAAATCGAAACTCAATCGATTTTTTATAGTTGCTGGTAATTCAATAACTCCATCAATATTGAGTGTAGTACATTGGTTTATAACACCATATTCTGTTGAAAATAAACCGCCAACAGGATTTTTTTTCTGACCAGTCACAAGTCTACTCATAAACCTTTTATCAACATGAAAAGTTGCACCTATATTTTCAAATACTAAATCGGAGCCCTTATGTTTTGGGGAGCCAACTTTAGGAGAATAATGAAAACATAACCGCAGGTCACAAGCTTTATCACCCGTCAAGCTGTCTTCAATTTCAAAAAAATTGGAATTAAAGTTGAACGAACGTTCATGCACAACTTTTACATTTGAAATCCTATCAAACCCATTATGTTTAATAATAAATGATACAGAATTATTAAGCTCTGAGAGTTCGGTTTTAACAGCTATTCGTTTATAAGCTGGTTGCAACCATGACGGCCCATCTGCCTCCGCAGACAACTTATTAATAAAAAGAGCATTGTGCGAAGCAGCAGAATGTCCATATTCACTGACTTTTGATTGGGTGTAGTCCGAGCGCCCACAATCAATAATTATAGGCTGTCCTGTGTGATAAAGAACAAAACTACCCAAATCAAAATGCCTATGATCAGAACGCAGCTTACCATCAGAACTTTCTGCATGCGCAAAAAGCGTGAATTCATTATATTCAATACGATGCCAATAACTTTCTGGAAACGTTTTAGTTCCTTCATTTACAGATTCACCAACACCATTATCCATGCCAAACAAAGATGCCCAACCTTTTTTACCTTCATATAGAGGAAGATAATCAGGTTTAAATACAGCTAGAGCTAGCACAGACCATGGAGTACTCAAAAGCCAGTCAGGGGGGAAATCAGGCGAAATATCACCTATTAAAGGGGTACTCCATCGTCCAGTCTTCGTGTTTTTAACAAGGAAAAACCAACATTGCTTAACTAGCTTTATAGAATATAAACGAATAAACTCTTCAATCTCTTTGTGTTTAGTACCTGATACAATCCACTGAACCTCAAGCACCCACCGAGTAAACAAAAAGTGATAGTGACTAGAACCCTCCCGAAGAAAACCATCGGCAGTTACCAATTTAGGTAACCTCTCTTTAAAAACCTCAAAAGCCAGTTCTATTGCATAGGGCAGTTCGGACACAATACCGGCATATAACAATCCTCGCGCGTCATTAAAGGCATGATTGCCAGTCATATCTCCCTCATAGTACTCCAGATTTTTGGCTATATGTAGCCCCATATATTGAAAAGCATTTTGGATATCCGTTGGTACAGTTTTATCCCCAGTCGTCAGTAAAAAAATACTTGCATTAGCTATTCGTTCACTGGCCGAGTATGCATCATTATTGAAATGCTCCTGGTGTAGACAGCATTGCAGCCAAGAGCGAATCAGAGACAATCCTTCTTCACGAGCTAAGTGGCACTGATCATCTTCAGTGAGTCCGTATAATAACCAATTCCACCGGTGTAAAGAGTTTGCTACTTCATGATCTTCAAATTCAATAGACCAATCTGGAGTTAGCTTATAGTCTAGCCATCCATTAGTAAGCTTGAGTCTACCGGAGCGTTTATAACAATCAGATTGTATTGTAGGAATCAAAACTGTATTTTTTAAAATTAATCGGCGTAAGGTTACTACGCTTTTTGGTGTCATCAATAATCGGTAATTTGGAGTAACCCGTCGAAATATCGCGAAAGCAATCCGCCATGTAAGATTGCCTAAAGCAGTAATAAAAAAAAACGGGTTAACACATCGGTAACAATAATTTTTTGTTTCATTCTGCATCAGTATTAACGCCCTCCACATAGAAAAGTGTACCTATTTTATTTACTGATATTAATAACTTAAACGACATGTAGGATAATATCCGGTTCAAAATGACCTTAATATTTATTCTAAAAGCCAGGGTAAAGAAAAGAAACCAATGTATATCTCAAAAAAAACTGCGATATATAAAGCATATATTCAGACACTATAATCGTACAAAGAGTGTTACATCTTAATTCCACTATACTTCTACAGAATCATGAATAAGGATCGCATCGAATTCAGACAACCTTCCGTTAGGTTCGTACACTCCGCGATTAACATCATAAAGAGAATAATTATATTCGCTCAAGAAATTAAGAATCTCACTACAAAGGGACGCTGACGTATACTTTTCGATAGTCATTAATTCAATAAGTATAATTTTAATTCGTCCCGACTCTAATAAATTTATTGACCCTTTTAGAACTTCAAGTTCATAACCTTGCGTATCAACTTTCAAAACGATATCTTTTTCAAGGGTAGACAATTCGTCATCCAACGTAACAACGTCAACTTCGTACTTATTTACAACTTCAGTGTTATAAACATCATCATAGCCTTGAAATGACTTATCAATATCTTTTAAAGAGCTAAGCCCATGTGAGGCGAACTCTCTAATTTCAGTCTTTCCCTTCTTCTCACCCACAGCAAAAAAATTATAGGTAATATTCTCGTGCTTACGACTAATATCGGTTAAAAGAATACTCTGCGATTTTAGAGGCTCATATCCAATTAACTGGTATTTTTTGTCACGAAGAAATCTAATTGAGAGTCTAGCAAACCACCCACTATTCCCTCCAACATCAACTAATAAGGGTGCTTCAGTAGTTTCTTCAATTATTTTGAAAAATTTCTTGATCAACTCTTCGGACCCTTTAGGTGTCCTTTCATGCCCACCCAATATTACAAAAAGCTCCTTGATTGGAACTAGGGTAAAACAATCTGGTAAGAAATGATGGGCATGTGTAGCGATGTAGAAGGTGCCCCTAAAAAATGGCATCAATCTTTTTGGAATAACATTTTTAATTAAAGACTTCACTTTCATATCGTTACCCAGGTCGATTTAAATTATCAGAATAAAATTACTACTCATTTACTTTACTTGATTTAACTAAGCACCTATTAAAAATTAGATCTCTAGAAAAGCCAGTGTATTTTTGCGGGACACTTGGTTAAAATAATTTCTCCTAACATCAAGACTCAGTTGGTCAAAAAAATCTTCGTGTACAGTGGTAAATTCTTTATACCGCATAATTTCATTCTCAAGCTCAATACTATTATAAACAATAGACCAGGCATCATTAGATATTGCTTCTGGAATAGGATTCTGAACTACGCCATTTTGAGGAGCAACAATTATTGTTGGAACTCCTTTAGCCAATGCCTCTAAACTAACACTAGAAGCATTACTAACTAGTAAGTTAGACCTTTCAATCACCTCATGAAAATCACCTTTTTGGAAAATAAATTCTTTAGGCCATTTTCCCGGCAATAGTGCTTTTATCGATTCAGGGCCATAAGTGGGATGTGGTTTTATCCAAAACTGATAATTTGTTCCTTTGAATTTCTTTAGCGTATTGGTAAGCAGTTTCAATATATAAGTAGAATCATCCAGCCCTATAGGCAGTCCAATTAATACAGTAAAAAAATTTGGATCGGGTTTATAAACTCGCTCACGCCAGAGTTTATTAAAACGAAAAGCTGGACCTACTTCTACTACTACATCCTTACAAAATTCATGGAGATCATCTTTTAATCCTTCACCTACGACGTAAACTACATCAGGCACTGCTTTGCTACGATACTCAGATTCATTTGGATATACATATAAATGCAAGTTTTTTGAGATAACATAACCTTGGTAGCCGATCACTTTTGTTTTTTTATGAAACTGATGAAAACCGACTATCATGCCTCTATCTATAACTTGATTTTCATACCATTCGACCAAAAGTCGAACTTTAATTCCTTTAATATTCAGTCGATAGGCAAACCTATAATATAAAAGTCCGAGTATACTAATAAAGTCACTACAGTGATTTACCATCTCTTCTTTAAGAAGTGACGACACATCAACACCACGAAACACAGCTGGAGAAATTTTAATAGCTAATAATTTAAACGGCTGCTTTAGCGCAAAGTAATAATCAGAAATATTCAAGAAATCATCATGAATTAAAAAAGGTGCATTTGCCCCACGAATAAGTTTAAATGCCTTCAAAGGATTATTAAATCCCACGATTGTTGGTAGGTAATATATATTTTTCTTTTCATCATCTGTTAGATGATCCATTAAGCCAGGATAATATCTATCCTTGTAGGAGCCATTATTTATACTACCTTCATCAGCAGAGCCATTATTTAAGACAAAAGTATCGACTAAAGTAATAGGCGTATCACCTACTCGTTTACTAGTTCCATTTTTTGATTTACCTAGAAGGCGAATTATAAGTATAAATAAAGCCACTAAGTATTGGCGATAAGGACGAAATAAGCGCCAAACTCTGTGGAAAGTCCTTTCGGTGCAACTAACCTTTGTTTGACAACCGTTAGTTATAAATAAATCACGAATAATATTGGCTAACTGACGATCTGCAAGTTTTACCTTGTCAATCACTGTGGACTGCGCTATTAATTTTTGTATAAAAGCAACCCTACAACAGCGTATAAATAATGGACTGTAATATTTGTTACGACTAGCAATACTTCCAACAATCCAATTTAAATTTCCAATGTGCTCAGCCGAAACACTCTCCACAAGATTGTTATAGTCTTCTCTAATCTCAACAGCAATTTTATTTAGCTCTTGGTTATGCTCAAAAGATAAGTCATCCAAATCAATAATTGTCATCAAAATTTCCTAAAAATAGTTAATAATTTTTGCGGGGATACCTGCTGCAAAACAATTGTCAGGAATATCCCTAGTAACAACAGCCCCGGCTGCAACTATAACATTATTACCAATGTTTACTTTTCCTTGAATAGTCGCTCCAGAACCAATAAAACAACCCTCGCCTATTATTATATCTCTCCCAGAGTCAGGTGTTTCTTCTTCAGGCGGTTCATTAAGCGACGCTCTTCGTCCGTTATGAAATTCATGTGTGCCCGTTAACACCATACAATTATGTCCAAACAACGTGTTATTTCCTACAACAATATTTCCGCTAATTACGTTAAAAATGGTATTCATTGTTGAGCAATTATCACCAAGCTTTATTCGTGATTTATAACCGTGCACATACGAATATTCAATATTCTGAAAGCCAAGCCATAAGCCAACATTCACCAAAGGTAATTTTACATAATAAACAATCCTTTCTCGCAGGGAACTAAATTCATAACGTTTAGGATTTAAAAAAAAGTTATTATTAAACATAGAAGAATGTATTTATATTATTAAGACTTTTTACTAATTTTTTTAGCATAATATTTTCTTTGTATAATTCTAAATTTTATATAATTTGAAATATAACCTCTACACCAACGATACAACTCCAGCAACCAAATATACAAATCTGACCTACGTTCTGATTTATGATTAACAGAGTCTGAATATACAAAATTATTAATATCTACATTAATAAAAGCCCCTGCCAAATAGGCTTGTTTCGACAATTGCATATCTTCCAGTTCTTCCCAATGCAGTCGCTCATCAAACATAAATTCTAAGATTATACTTCTTTTAGCGACTAGAATCCCCCCTTGAATAATTACTTCAGGTGTCCACTTAGAGTATTCAAGACTCCTATTTTGTTTTCTTATTTGTGTAATTGGATAGTTAAAGTTCATCCAATCCACTCTAAACCTATTTCCGTGCAAATCAATTGTCGGCATACATAACACATCAAAATAGTTGCCATGTCTTGCAAAATTACCATACCAATTGTCTGGCAAAATAAACCGATCATGAAGAATACAAAGGTTATTATATTTAGCTTTTTTTACAATTTTATTCTTTTTAGCGGGTGTTGGCGCTCTTAAATCTTCTTCAAGAATAATATCATCTAGAACAACAATATCGATATCCGAAAACTCATCTGGTATCGAATACAGACCACAAACGATCACTTCAAAATTGGGGATTTTTTGCTCTAAAATAGATCGTATTAAAGACGTGACCTTATCGTTTTTTCTTCCATCCGAGATAATCCCAAAAGACCAGCTTGAAACCTTATCTCCTTCTTGTAAAGTTGCTTCACATTTCTTGTAACAAAGCTTTAAAACTCCACTATTATCCAATTCAATAGCACTTAACAGCTTGTATCTTCCATTCGTAGCTATCGAAAACTCATACTTGACCTGATCACGAGAGCAAAAATAGCTCGAATGAGCCTTACTATTTACGATAGTAATCTCAAAAACTCCGCCAACCATTAACAGGATATCTAGCTCTTTTATGATAAATCGAGATAACGTCTCTCGCTGAAGCATAAATTCAACAGCAACCTTTTCTAATGTTTCCGGAATTACGTTATATTTGTGATATATTTTTTGCAGATGATTCACATCACGTATATTCAAACATAAATCGTTATCGTCTTGACTCGTATAACTCCAGATTGCTTTTTTATATTGATGTTTCATTTTTTTTATTTAGAAGGTTTTGAAACTTCTATTCTGGATCAAATAGTCTTGAGCTGATACCGCCATCGAATGTAACGCACGCTCCATGCAAAGAACTCATCCCGTCACTGGCAATCGCAATTGCAAGCTTTGCTAACTCGTCTGCTTGCCCTATACGTCCTGCAGGGTGATAGTCTTTAAGATTTTTCAGTAATGCTGGATTATTATTAAATCCGGCAATAAGCATTTCTGTTTCAATAGCTGCTGGCTCTATCGCATTGACTCGAACCCTACTACCCAGATCAATTGCCATTGCCTTTGTCATGCCACTTAATGCAGCCTTGCTAGTAGCATAAGCAACAAAATTAGATTTCGTTAAAGTAGCATGGATACTGCTTATATTTATTACAGAGCCTTTTACTGATTCGAGTTCAGGGAGAAATGATTTTGTCAAAAAGAAAGGAGCAAGTAAATTAACATCTAAAGTGTTTTGCCAATCTTGACGATTCAAACTATCTACGCCACCTAGTATTTGAATCGCAGCATTATTTATGAGTACGTGAAGTCCATTACTACGAACATACTGTCGAACAGTTGAAAAAAAATTAGCCGCATATTGCTCATCATTAGTAATAAGAGATAAATCAGCCTGAATATAGTACTGGCAATTCATCCCCTTAGGCTTCACATCTACATCAGTAGCAATAACTTGATAACCAGCAGAACTAAAACCCCTAACAAGAGCTTGGCCAATTCCACCAGCAGAACCAGTTATAAGGCAATAACGCTGGGGTTTATGCATAACCTAAAAAGCTAGTTATCTTTTCTATAGCAATTTTGCTTGTACGTATAACAGCATCTGAGGTATTTGACGCATTATGTGAGCCAAAAATACAATGTGGATGGATACGTAAATATGAATCCATTGGTAGCGGCTCAACTTCAAAAACATCAAGAGCTGCAGAATACACCTTGCCACTTCTAAGAGCCTCCTCAAGAGAGGCTTCGTTAATAATCGGACCTCTACCTACATTGACAACCCTAACTCCGACCTTTGCTCGCTTAAATACATTAGCATCTAACATATGGTAACTAGATTTTGTTAGAGAGCAAGTTACAACAATAAAGTCTGCCTCTTCAATTCGATTGGGCCACACTTCCCTTGCCACTTCTGCTAAATCAGGATTATTATCTGAAAATGGATCATATGCAATAATGTCCATGTCTAATGCTAGTAGACGTTTGGCAGTACATTTACCAATATCTCCAAAACCAACCAAAGCAACTTTTTTTCCAGATAGAGAAACACCTCTTGGCTTAATCCACTCACCATCTCTTACGGCTCTATCAATTTCAAATGTTTCTCGAGCCAAGGCAATCACATAACCCACAGCTATATCTGCCACTTCCCTGCCAAACATGTCTGGTGTATTAATAATTGGAATATTTAAATCCTTACAAGCGTCAAAATCAACATTATCAACACCTATGCCCCATTTAACTGCTGCCTTTAAATTACCAGCCTTTCCAGCTTCAAACACTTCACGCGTTGCAGGATCATCTCCAATTATCCAACCATCGTG
>ENA-OREN01002955-OREN01002955.1-marine-metagenome-genome-assembly--contig:-NODE-2955-length-16378-cov-4.047359_pt1 | contig 16378 bp, 29 predicted proteins | sample MGYA00248624_ERZ508555 | MGnify/ENA primary metagenome ERZ508555 (study PRJEB26222, sample SAMN06267773) | marine metagenome | isolation source: Saanich Inlet, British Columbia, Canada | place...
ATTGTGTAATTATAGAGTAACACATTTTTGAGCAGATGTCAAGCACTTTTTTTCATAAAAGTGATTTTTGTTATCACCACATCTGCTAGATCTTCGTCCGCAAAACTCAGATTTGCAAATATGCTATACAACTTCATGCGACTAAGAGCGTATATTAATTTCAACTGACGGCGGTGATCGAGCAATCCAGCAGCTTGTAGAACCTTTCGACGGTCGGCTGTCGGACTCATTATCTTCTTAGAATACATCATAAATTATGCCAGGCTCCTCAGCAAGCCCTCCCATTCGCCCAGGCGTAAATCCCAGTTGTAGAATGAGTCAGTATAGATCTTCTGGAAATGCAATTTCGTCTGCAGATCTTCTTCATTGTGTACTCTGATAGCCATATCTAGCGTATGGTAGAACGTATGGGCATGATGATTGTTGTCTTCTGACCACGGATACATCAATGCGAAATTGGCGGTTGTTTCTGGTAATGCCGCGAAATTCGGACAGACGATGCTACATCCTGCGCTCATGGCTTCCATCATGGCAATGCATGACGTCTCTGGCCATACGCACGGATACGCAAAAATATGACTTTCCTGTAGTTTTTCGCGGATTACGTGATTTTCTACAGTCCCATGATAGTCGATGCTTGGATGTTCTCGGCATCGCTCAAACAGCTTTTGGTACGGTTTATCGCGCTCTTCCCATCCATAGATTTCAAACGATGAAAACACATCGAGATGGATGTTGTCATGCGTCTCACAGAGCTTATCGAACGCTGCAACCAGGATATCAAGCCCACGATGGGGCGTTGTGTGGTAGATCAGATTGATCTGATCAGCCGGCTTTTTGTGCTTGGGGATGGGGTCGATAGCGTTCTTCAACACAGCAGAATGGGCGTAAGGTACGCCATGTGCCATGTTGAACGTCGCCATCTGGTAGTTGCTCACGAACAGCAACTTCTCGAACCGCTGAAGCGATTCCTTTTTTGACATGTGCTTTGCTTCAGGATCGTCCCACGTATCGTGGCACAGGAGCAGATGCTTCTTTCCCTCTTCGAACATATTGTCTCGGACGCGCGAATGGATGATTTTGAACTGATCCATAAGATCAGCAGGTAATCTCTCTTTGAGCACGTCGCGTATCATCTCAGAACCACCTCGCGCGCGAGGAGACGTTCCATCATCGCTTAGCCAGTTGGTTTCATCAATCTTATCATTAGTAATGGTCAGTGGCAAAGTTTACTCCCCGTTGATTTCCTTCTTGCATGGGCAATTGTTGAACTTGCATTCTTTGACAATGTCCCATGTCTTGTCTAGATTACACATGCTACATTCACTTAGCACGTTCTTTTGTGGTACGTGGATTTCATCAATAAATCCAAATGCTGTACTATCAGCCATAGCTGTCTATCCTTTGTTTCAGTTCTTCATATCCACCAATCAAGATGTCATCATAAAAAACTTGTGGAACAGTTTTAGCCTCTCCATATAACTGTAAGAGGCGTTTCTTGTGTTCGGGCAAAGGCATCTCGATATACTCATAGCCGTATTGCTCGAGCAATGCCTTTGCCTTGTCACAAAAACCACAGTTCGGCTGTGTGTAGATAACGTAAGTGTCAGTCATTTCTTAACTTTGCCTCCATCAAATACAACGTGAGAACCTCATGATAGCAGTTCCCCGGCGATTTCTGTTGAGGAAGACACGCTTCCTCAACTACAATCATTTGAGTTTTGATTGCCTGTTGACTTTCTTTTCGCTTTTCGCCCTCTTTGAAAGTCATTGCCAGACCATATAAACTAAAGATCAATCCACCAAGAAGGACTACGAACAAGAAAGTCGCGAGATATATCCTCATGCAACCTGCTTCATCTTCGCCAATTCAGCAGCCTTTTCAGCAGCTTTCTTTTCCTCTTTGATCTTAGCCCAACGCTCACGAGCCATGATCTGGTCGATCTGCTCATTCGTCAGAGTCCGCATCTTGAAGAAATTGTCCTTGGGTTGACCCCATCCGCCTTCTTTGACTGGCGTGTTCGCAGCGAGCTTCGCCGTCGGAGAACGCTGAGCGTTCTTGATATGATCGCCTGAATCCGGCTCCGGGTTGGCAATTGTCAGATTGGGGTTCTTACCGTCGCGCCAGGCTTTGGCGATCCGAAGAGCCTTGTCCATGTAAGACACGTCGCGACGGACTGCCTTGACAATGCTTCTTTGGTAAATTGGGCGCTCGCCCTTCGAAATGTATGCTGGTTTCTTCACTGCCACTTTTCAATCCCTCCATGTTCAACGTTCATTATTAAGAGTAACACGCATTTCCTCCATTGTCAAGTTTTTTATTCGTCCAAATTTGACTTGGAACTTCCATAGATCTTTCCATTTCAGAGATTGGGTGTCTATACGTTCCCGAAGTTTATACCAGAAAGGGTGTATGTTTGGAAAGACGTACTGTGCAATCGCTGAATGGGTCGTCCTGTCGTCGCGACGCTTCATCCACCACCTTTGGGTTTCAAGATGATTGTCACCGCATCGCTGCGAGGATCAGCCGCCGCCCCGGCCCAAGTTAGGACGCAAAGAAATATCGATGTTAGTAATATCGTTGACAATTTCTTCATGTTCTTCTCTCGCTTTCCCTAATGATACTTTGAAGATCCGAAGGTTATCTCTATCGCCTTGGGTGAGATCAGCCATGGACTCAAGGTTTCGTATTGCTCCTGCGAACACGTCAATGTCCGACTTCACTTGAGACAAACGCAATCGAAGCATCTGCTTGTGATTCTTGAAGATATCTCTTTGCAAATCGACTTTGAGCACGTGGAGATCGTTCTTGAATACCATATTCTCATATGCCCACCAACCAACACCAAAGGTAGCTGAAATGATAGGAATGATTAGACCAACTGCAGTAAGAGCACCGCGCAATGTTTTGGCTTTTTCTAATAACTGTTTCATGCAGTTATTTATAAAAAGATTACGCTTTCGGATCCCAACCTGCAGAATTTCGTCGCATATGAAGCGTAGTCTGAGCCTTTTTGACCTTTCTTAGCTCCGTTTCATAATGCGCGATCCGCGCGCCAAAATATGTCAGCGCGTACTGAAATCCCTTGTTGGTGGTCAATTCGATTGCTTCATCTGAAGTGACCCAAACGATTGTCTGCGCTGACTCGGCGCCTGGCAATATGACAGGAACGCCCTTGTCCAACTCCAACTCACTTAACCGCAAATCGCCCATTTTTCATCTCCCCTAGCTCTCGGTAAATTAAAATGTCTTGTTGTTCTGTCATTTGCCGGATTTTGGTAAACTGTCGGCATTTCTTCATGAGGGGCCAGGCATCTTTTCCAAGAGGTATTCGATTGAACAACAATACTTCTTTGAGCTGAGCGTAAACGTCTTTGGTACTATCATGTTCTATTTATCGTCGGGATCATCTCAAACTCTCTTTCACTTGAACCCGCACTTGAGCCCACATCTGATCCGACGCTTGAGCCCATACCTGATCCCATACCTGAGCCCGCACTTGAACCCACACTTGATCCTCCACTTGATCCCACACTTGATCCCGCATTTGATCCCACACTTGATCCTTCATTTGATTCTTTACGTTATTCATTGATCTGATCCGACGCTTGATCCCATACTTGATCCCACACTTGATCCCGCATTTGATCCCATACTTGATCCCACATCTGATCCGACGCTTGATCCCACATCTGATCCGACGCTTGATCCCATACTTGATCCCACACTTGATCCCGCACTCGAGCCCGCACTTGAACCCACACTTGAACCCACACTTGATCCTCCACTTGATCCTGCACCTGAGCCCTCACTTTATCCGACGCTTGATCCCACACTTTATACAGCATTTGATCCCGCATTTGATTCTTTGTGTTATTCATTGATCTGAGCCCGCACTTGAGTCCGCACTTGATCTCGCACTTGAACCCACACGTGAGCCTGCACTTGATCCTTTACGTTATTCATTGATCTATTTTGTGTCTGCATCATCGTTTTCGACGGTAACTTTGCACGATGCTTCAATCGTCTTGACTGCGACTTCAACACCATCAATGATCATTTTTCCTGGTTCCTCTAGGATGGTTTCCTTAGCCACGTTGCAGGTGAACTCTCCGCCCATTGGCTGCTTATAAGTCATCGTTGACCCCGAAACGGCGGTAAACGTGACGATGAGCGCTACTTCAGCAAAGCCCATACTCACATCAATTCTCCCTTGCGGAGGCTGTTGACCACATAGGTCAAGTCAGGGTACTTCTCGCTGATCAGCACTTCGTGTTCTGACAGCGCTGCTCTTGCTCGATTGCGCGCGTTTGTCTCCGCTGACCAATTGCCTTCGGCGGCATTGAAATACGAGACCCGCCCGAAAAGGCTCTTCAATCGAGTGAAATCCTTAGCCTGTTCGGCATCCATGCCACATTCGGTAAGGACCTTGAGCACGGCGTCTTCATAGTCAAGACCTTCGACATTGACCGCTTTGCCATTGACCTTGTAGATGTGTCTGTAGGTTGATCGATCCCAGATCCGTTCGTATGTGCTAATCGTCATCTCGCTTCTCCCTCCACATGTCAACGATGCTCCGAATGGTCAGATAGATGCCACCGAAGCAGACCAAAAACCAAACCGTCGCTGCCGCAGCGTACACGATTGGATCTGCCATCAATGCACCATCGTGCTGGCGTTCAAGCGCGCCATCTCCTGATCGGCGATCATGGTGAAGATGGCGTTCATCGCATCATCACAAAGAACCACGTTCTGGTCCTCTATGTAACCGACCAGATCCTCAAACGGACCGCGCATGACATTCTCGATGAAATCGCCGTTATACACGAGCATGAAAGCCTCGCCAACCTCGAGCGGGGTCGGGTTGTCGGGATCGATCAACTGGGTTGTCAGAACGAATTTGTCGTTGATTTTGATGGTCATCTTTGTATTCCTCTTCCTCATTGTGTAATTATAGAGTAACACAAAAAGCGTCGGATGTCAAGACATTTCTTCATAAAAAGGCAAAAAAAGCTAAATTTTTTTTGGCACCCCCGACAGGATTCGAACCTGTAACCTCCGGCTTCGTAGGCCGGCGCTCTATCCATTGAGCTACGAGGGTATAAGATCCAAGTGATAACGTCCTCCTAGTCCGACTCAAACGGCTTGGATCATTAAGATGTTTTGGCTAGCTACCTCAATGACGCACACTTCCAAGCGCCATCCGGAGTCATATGGTCTCCCCGGCACACCTGAGGATCTATAGAGCCCTCACGCCTATTGACCGCTACGTCAATCTCTCTTTGTCTGCCCAAGCATATGGGTCATTAGTCTTTCCGATATGTTTGGGCGGTCAATTCTACTTCAAAATCTGTATGGATAAAGTTCAGAGCTTGTTTTACCAATTCTGTTACTTCTTCATTCGTCGCGTATCCCCGTGGAGGTGCTGTTCCAGCATACGTTTCGTCCGTATATCCTTCCCAGAATTCGTCGTCTCCTTGTTGGATTGTGACTTCAAATGTCCATGTTCTCATTTGGATGTATTCCCTCACATATTGGACCAACGACACCGACCGAGCCATGCTCTGGTTTCACTGTCTTGATCGAATTGGCGCGGACAGTCGGATTCGAACCGACAACCTCCTGATTGGCAACCAGGGACTCTACCATTGAGCTATGCCCGCATATTGCTTTACTCGTCATCGCGCTTCAGCCGGCACGTAATGTTGTGCTCTGACACGATCATGAGCTGTTCACCTTCGAAATCGAATTCTCCAGAGCTCTTCTCCCAGACGATGGTGTCGCCCACTTGAGAATTCATAGGGATTAGCACCCCTTCTGGTGAAACTCGACCGGGACCAACCGCGAGAACCTTCGCGTACCACTCAGTGAGTTTCTTGTGTGTCTCTGTCGCAAGCAACGTTGATGATCCCGAGATGAACTCAGAGGCTTTAACCTTCTTACAGATCAAATTGTTAGACATGGGTACTGGAAGTTTCATTATCTCTCCTTCATTGTTGTAATAAAATCCATATTCCGTATATAATCAACGGAATTGGAACACATAGGATAAAGATCAAATCCTCTTTATTCATAAGAATTGGTACTCCGACTAGGATTCGAACCTAGAAATGCCGCTAATCTGGCGCTACGGGACATAAATCCGCTGTTTTACCATTAAACTACCGGAGCTCACGTTCATATTGACAGGAATGCTCCAACGGCCATAAATGCAATTAGGCCCCAGAACACGAATTGCTCGGTGGAATCCATTTTATGTAGTTTCATCTCAAATTCTCCCTCTATTGGTGGGTCCTGACGGGTTCGAACCGCCGACATTCTGCGTGTAAAACAGACGCTCTTCCAGCTGAGCTAAGGACCCGTTGTTTCACTTAGGGGACGACAAGCCCACCAGAGGAGATGAGGAGGAGGTTGGCAAACCTGTCGTCACCTAAGTGAAATATGGAGCGCTGAGATTACACGCTATCCTTGGAGTAACTTTGATCCGTACCGTTGGGGTGCAAACCCCTTCGTTAGACCTTTATCCACTGGACACCCGAGGGCTCTACCAGTATATTCCAAATCCGCCATCTTATTAGACGCTGGCATTTGCGTCATCACGTTACCATAATCGACCTTTCATCTTCCACCTACTCTGCCGAGCAGTTCGAACACGCTAGTATTCTATGTATTCAGATTAATCAAACTCATCCACCTTGCGAGTTTCAGAGCACTCAATTGCCGCGAACGACCTGAGCATTAGGATTCTTTCAAGTAACGCTGGGACAGACTTTTGCGTTTTTACATTCTGGTTTAAATACCAGCTGCTCTACCCCTGAGCTAACCCCCCGCAGTGAAGTGGTGGAGGGTGTAGGATTCGAACCCACGTCCTGCTAGATGCTTATACCTACTATGTAGTGCTGTCCCTATTGCTTCGATCCCTTTTGAGGACAAAAATACAACACTCCAACTGTCTTTCGCCTTGCGAGCTAATCAACCATACTTCAAGAATCCCACATACCCGCTTCATCGCTTGCGCTCCACGGATATACTTCATCTCTTGTATTGAACGTCGCCCTTGTGCGCTAACACTCGAACTCAGCTCTATCAGTTAGGAATACTCACTCTCTCCGTTTGCATGTACGCGCGTGAGTGCAACCTCGCTTCCCCCTCACCATTACAGCATTGGGTTCATCCTTTCGGACACGTACCAGAGATTTTGTGTCTACCGCCGGTCTAATGACGGACCCTCTCGGGCATCCCCTGACTTGCATAAATGGACCTGCGAACAGGCGCGAACGTGTAGGAACGTTACCGCTTTGGTGCCTCTTACGAAGCCTTACCCTAATGACGTTATGCCGCCATATTCTCCTTATGTTATTGATCTACTAGCCAGTTCACCTAAGCAACAATCGAGATCTGGCTAACTGATTGTCGCGCGTTCACCTTAGTGATGCTATGCTCATCGTAGCTTGCTCCATACAATATCCGTTTCCGGATGCACAACGTGCTTAACATCACTAAGGTGAGCCTGCTTCCCAGCTTAAAGGGTTTCGACACCCTAGTAGGCGCGGCTCACGCCTTCAATTTAGCACCGGTTTTTATTCCGATTGTGGATCTCATCATACGCCCACATATATGTCCAGACTCAGTCTGGTGCCGCCCGTTGCAACGCGAGTGGCTCGCGCCCGGTGGATTGGTTACCACACCCGTCAATTTATATAGCGCCGGTTATAGGGATATCTGCGCTATCGGGTTGGATCGACCCGAATCTCTTCATTCATTATGTAATAGTAACACACTTTGTCACCATTGTCAAGCATTCTTTTCGCATTTCCGAAAATTTGTCCCCGGATGAAACCTGGACCTTCGCAAAGTGAACGATCTGATCCGGGGACTTCTCTTTTCGTCAATTATTAATACTAACACACATAGTACGGTATGTCAAGCATTCTTTTTCGTTTTTTTAAATCAAAGCCTTTAACACTAAACTGGCCCACGCCAACCCCGATCACTCCAGTATCGGACTGCCGGATTATCCACCCGGTGTGCTTTTCACGCGCTGAGACGCGATTTGGAACTTGGCCCAAATAGCAGGCGCCCTTCTCAGTTGACGCCCGCCTTGTCACAATCTTGGATGACGGGGTTGCCAATGCGAATACCATTCAACCAATGAACTTATTTCATTGTCGCTGAGATTGCTCATTGGATGATCGAGCAGATCGAGATGCATTTTGATCTCCCCCTCCAAATTCTCGTCGACTGGATATTCTTTCAGCTCAGCAAAGAACTCGTCGCTGACTGAGGCGCCGTAGGTTTCAATTAGATATTTCTCCCAATTTCGCTCTGAGAGCACCGGGAGGTCACGATCCCATTCTGCACTTCGATATCCACGCATGATAATTCCTCTCTGTGTTGGCTGGGGTGAAGGGATTCGAACCCTCATATGGCGGCACCAAAAACCGCTGCATTACCTATTTGCTACACCCCTTCAAAATCTTCCGTCTGTACCGTGTCCATCCCATTCGTTCTTGTATGATGAAGAATTTATAGCGTTCCATTCCTTGTACCAAAACCAAAGCGCGGAATAGATGACAGCATCGATTATGAGTGCCGCACCGATGCTGAGCAGCTGGACTTCATGTCATGGCTTGTTGAATGTAACGTCATAAGTGATCATAGCGACGCCGATCGCAATTGCCGGGACCAAGAAATGTCTAATGCTCATCGTACAGTTACCTTTCCTTCCCAGTCACCGAGAAATGTCATCCATTGCTCGTCGGGGATTGTGATCGGTTGCTTGCGATACATCGACGCCAACATCCAATAGTCGGGCTGATATGGCGGCACTGCAAGCTTCCATCGTCCTGTTGGTGAACCGTTGTCCTTGGCGTTGTTGCATACGTTACACGCGGCAACAGCGTTCGTCCAGTTCATTGGTCCGCCGGCACTCTTCGGAATGTAGTGATCCTTCGTCATTCCGCCCTCTGAGGGCTTCTTGCCTAGGAGCAGCTTCTTCCCGCAATATCGGCACTTGCCTCGATCTCTGACGAATAGATTATCGTCATTGAACGCCACGATCTGCGGGCGCTTGAGATATTTCCGCCTTGCGACGATACTAGGCCAGTGCTCGAGACCGTATCGCTTAAGCCTATCCGGGCGATTTGTTCCGATCTTTTTAGCGTATGACGCGACCACAAAGAACCCATGAAGGGACTTCGGATCATCAACGCCAATGACAATGCGGTTGATTGCCTGTTGAAAATCTGTTGTACTGATTGGCATCAGCAGGGGCGTCATGTCCGCGTTGAGCGTCATAACCGGTCCGATCTTAAGAGACATGATAGCTCCTCGCATCGGTGTTGACTTCGATGCCGAAATTTTCCATCGCGTCGATCAATAATTCCTTCGACGCATTATACTTCTTCGTCTTCCGCGTTGCGGCTTCCCATGGGAAAACCACCAACCGACTGGAGAGACTGTTGTGAACGTTATCAGCGTACTTGATCATCATGGCGCCGATGTTGCCGGTTTCGATCAACTCGGCGATCTTCTCGACGTATGGCATGGATTTGTTCTCAGGAACATCTGTTGACAGAGTAACGACCGTCGCGACGATCTCTTCTGAATATCCCATATCCAGGAGATTCTCGGCGGTGTAATCTGTGTCTTCGATCACGTCATGCAGCAACGCTGCAATCATCTCGTCCTCGGTTACCCGTTCGAAGATTTCGTGGAGCAACATTGCGACCGCGTATGGATGCTTCCAATACGGAACGCCGCCTGCATCGTTGACACCGCTGTGGGCGTCTTTGATGAAACTTACGGTCTGCGAAAAATTCGGTGTCATCATCTTCTTCCTCATTGTGTAATTATAGAGTAACACAAAAAGACAGCAATGTCAAGACATTTCTTCAAGAAATTAGCTATTAATTATCTCGAGCGAAATGCAGCCGTTGGATTGTAGATATCGGTAAGCCACGAAACGGCTGAAATCGTCGTGTACTGGGTTCACTTTTAAGAAAGGCATCCCGTTGCCGAGATCGGTCTCGATCATCTCTGGCCAGACGCCCGGCTTTAGGGCGAGATCTGACGCAAAAACGGTGAACCTGTGAGTGGCATTTTCACCGACAATGCCGTCATCGAGCATTCTGTAAGTGATTTTCATCATCTTCTTCCTCATTGTGTAATTATACGGTAACACATTTTTGAGCAGATGTCAACACATTTCTGCATATTATTTGAAAAGAATTTGAAAAGCTAATGCGTCAGAAGTGTCAAGTTAACGCCGAAATTCGAGCTAATGTGACACTTCTGACAAGTTAATTGGAGGACCCGGTGGGAGTCGAACCCACGACCTTGAGATTAAGAGTCTCCTGCTCTGGCCTCTGAGCTACAGGTCCATATAAGCCTTTGAATTGGTCACCCCAGGGGGATTTGAACCCGCCGTTACCCGCTTGAGAGGCGGACGTTCTGGACCAGACTAAACTATGGGGTGATGATTGGCAGCAGCACTTGGATTCGAACCAAGACTTGCAGATTCAGAGTCTGTTGGTCTACCGTTAACCTATGCCGCTAATTGGTGATCCCAGTAGGATTCAAACCTACAACCCTCCGTTTAGAAGACGAATGCTCTATTCAGTTGAGCTATGGGACCTTTATTTCAAATGTTCCTCGATCTCAAGCATTTCATCAAACGAAATCTTACTGAGCGATTTGTTGACTCGCCAATAACCATATTCGCATGAACATGTTTCTCGTTCACCTGATAAACCACTACCTTCACATGTTGAGCATATCATATATTCTACGCCCTCGACATGAAAAGTATATGGCATCTTGTCCTCCATTAACGTGTTATGTAAGTGTTGGTAGCGGCGCTGGGACTTGAACCCAGGATCTCTCGATTATCGGTCGAGTGCTTTTGCCATCTAAGCTACGCCGCATCAATTTCTTATCCTACTCTGCTACCAGCGAATCTATGTAATCCGTCACTGGTTTGACCAGCGCACTCAACTCGCTGTCGTCTCCGACGCGATAGTGCGGAATCTCACAACCATTTGACTGTACCGACAAGCGAACCAATTCTGTAACTCGCTTCATGTTCGGAATTGTTTTCCTCAAATCAAGTACATCGCCGAACGTTTGGCTAATGACGTGAACCGCCATGGCTGTGGTCGTCAGACGAACCTCGACCATAATGTTGGCGCGATATAGACCGTCTTGACTATTCGTGAATTTCAACTTTGCCATTGTCTTCTTCCTCATTGTGTAATTATAGAGTAACACAAAAAGAGGGCAATGTCAAGACATTTCTTCAATAAAAGTGAAAAGAATTCATCTGCTCCTGCCAGATCTGAGAATGACTTGTGCATTACGCACGGGCTGATCTCGCAGCGCTTCGGAGCCTTCACCAAACCGAAATCGGGCTTGATGTTTAGAGACCGCTAAGGATATCGAACGGTCTATTGGCGGATAGAGTGGGATTCGAACCCACGCGCCGATTTCTCGACCTAACGGTTTAGCAAACCGTCCTCTTTACCGTTTGAGTACCTATCCAAATGGCGGATGGAGTGAGATTCGAACTCACACAAGACTTTCGCCCCTAACGGTTTTCAAGACCGCATCCGGTACCCAGAATCTTTCGGATTACCCATCCATGTTGGTGCACCCAGAGGGATTTGAACCCCCGACGTTCTGATCTTCAATCAGACGCTCTACCGTGCTGAGCTACAGGTGCATAATTGGTGCAAGTTGGTTGATGAAACCTCACTGGGACTTGCGCTCCATCGACAGACTCCACAGCATTACTACTGCTTCCTTTTACTCCGTGACCCTTGTGATCATCAACTAGGGAATTACGGACACTGCCAATTTCGAATTGGTCGGAATACGTGATTATATAAATAATTCAAATCATGCACTCTGACCAAAAAAAGGAGCTAAACATTGGGCGGCGCAAGAAATATGAAAAATACAGATTATTTCAAAACAGGAAAGCAAACATCTGCTTTGAATAAGGCTCGATTGAAAGCAAGCGAGCAAGTCAAATGTCAATATTGTTTGGATGAATATTCATTAGGACAGATCAAAAAACATGAATCTAGTTGTTATCTAAACCCTACAAACATTCGTAAATGTCCAGTATGTTCTACTCCTATAAAAGGTTCCGGAACTACTTGCTCCCACGCATGTTCAAACACATATTTCCGATCAGGAAAAAACAACGGCCAATGGAAAGAAGATGTTTATAGAACTACATGCTTTCTACACCATGATAAACAGTGTGTAGTATGTGAAGAATCAAATATAGTTGCAGTTCATCACTTTGATGAAAATCACCAGAATAACGAACCTTCGAACTTAATTCCTCTATGTCCTACTCATCATCAATACATGCACTCCGGATTTAAACATCTAATAGAATCTCAAATAGAAAAATATATCGAAAATTGGAGGCAGCGTCCAGGAGGAGAGACTTGAACTCCCGACTTCCTGGTCCCAAACCAGGCGCTCTACCATGCTGAGCTACACCTGGACGCTGCCTCCAATAATTCCTGGTCCCAAACCAGGCGCTCTACCATGCTGAGCTACACTCCGTTATTCATAGCGACCAGACCGCCACCACAGCGTTTCCCTAGAACGGTAGGATTGGTTAGATCCTTGGCCATTCGTACAGTTATCCAGTCCGAGGCTGGATCTGATCGTATTTGGTGGAGGATCGGGGACTCGAACCCCGGACATCCTGCTTGCAAAGCAGGCGCTCTCCCACTGAGCTAAACCCCCATTGTTTCTGCCAGATGTTTCTCGACCTTTTGTCGGAAGTCTTGGTTTTCGTTAAACAATTTTGCTATCGCTACAGCAAATTGATCAACGTCAAAATCCAAGGACACTGTGTCCGGATCTGTCGTGAATAGGCATGCCAGATCAGCGCACATTTGATCGCCACCGGCAAGGAGTCTGTTCCGTCGAGTCTGTTTTTGCCTGTCATAGATCAGCTTCTTTGGCGTCACTCCGTGCAATTCAGACGTGGCTTGTATTCGACACGATCCACACATATCATCAAATTTGATCAGATTGCCAGCCTCGGTTGCATTATCAGTCAACCTGACTTTGTTGATACATCCCGCATTTTTGCATTCGGGAATTTTTTCACCTCTAACCACTTTCATGACTATTCCTTCCATAATGTTGATTACCACTTTCATGACTATTCCTTCCATAATGTTGATTGGTCGCCCTACCCGGATTCGAACCGGGACGCCTTTCGGCAGTGGATTTTAAATCCACCGTGTCTGCCTATTCCATCCATAGGGCGTTAGAAAAAGAATACGGATAGACCTCCGATCAAACCCGCGATTAACGCTAGCACAGCGAAAAAGTTCGCACATTGCTCCGCCGATGGGTTCATGTATTTCCATATGAAATCATTGATCTTTTTGTCTAGCTTATTCATTGGTGCTCCTGCTCGGACTCGAACCGAGACGTCTTTCGACACTGGTACTTGAAGCCAGCGCGTCTACCAATTCCGCCACAGGAGCGTATGGTTGTTGGTACCCCTGATAGGACTCGAACCTACACGACCGAAGTCACTGGTACCTAAAACCAGCGCGTCTACCAATTCCGCCACAGGGGCACATAATTTATTGGAGCCCCATGCAAGATTCGAACTCGCGATTTCCTGTTCCGAAGACAGGCGCTCTGTCCAGCTGAGCTAATGGGGCAATTCTGTTATCGATGTTGTGTCGCGGAATCGAACCGCCTCTGCGCTGCGCATCCACGCTCCGTACCATACAAAGTCCACCAGCTACGCGCCAGGGATTTACCACATACACCGATATTCGATTGGCGCGGACACTCGGACTCGAACCGAGAACCTACTGTTTGGAAAACAGTCGCTCTGCCATTAGGAGCTATGCCCGCAATCTCGCGCCTGTACGTTCGCAAACATACCGCGCGGTCTTATCTGTTATTTCTTTGATTTCTTCGTTTGTGAATGTACGATTCCACGGCGTCAACACCATTCTAATCGTCATCACTTTCTCGTCTTCTGGTAGATGGTAAACGTCGATCAATTCCGCTTCTTGTTTAAATTTGATCTTTTCCATTTCCTTCTCCATGTTAAACGCCGTCATCCTCCCGGGAGGATCACATGCCCATTTATTGGAGGACCGACTCGGATTCGAACCGAGGACCTGGAGATTAAAAATCTCACGCTCTGACCTACTGAGCTACCGGTCCATAAGGGCAGCGGGTCGTCATCACGGATTATATTAGGTCGCCATTGTTTAGGTAGTCATGCGAGCGTGCTTTACCGTAGTGTTCCGACCTCAAGAGGTACACATTGTAGGGCCGACCTTTCGGAAGCCTCGCTAGCCACTACTTATTTTTTGGTCACCCCAGGGGGATTTGAACCCGCCGCCGTCCGAGTGAAAGTCGGATGTTCTGGACCAGACTAAACTATGGGGTGGTATTTGGAGTCCTGCGGGGGTTATTGCACCCTATCGGCGTCATGATCAATCTACCGACATTTTCTCCATTCGACCGCCGCACATGCTGCTTTCAATCGATTATGTTACGGCGCTCCGCGACTACGCGAGACAGGACATAATTGGCAAAGGTGGAGGGATTTGAACCCCCGACACCCGGGTTTGGAATCCGGTGCTCTACCTGGCTGAGCTACACCAATTTCGTCGTCAGCATTCACGCTGACATAACTGTACCAAACAATGTAGCCCAGGACATTGTTTGGTTTAATATTTTCTCGATCCTGGTACCGCCAGGGAAGACAACAAGATCTTTCCATGGATACATTGCGTTCTTGATAACGCCCGTCTTTCCGGTGTCAGAATACACTACTTAATCGATATGCGCTTGCCCGCGCTTTCATGTATTCAGCAATTCAATCTGCAAGGACCGACCGTCGCCGATTTGTCGGAATCGAACCGACGGGTATCACCCCAGCACCGAAGCTGATCCTTCTGTGGCGCCTTAGCGAAGGATCCTCTTGCAAAACTCTTTGATAATGCTCTGAAGGTAGGGATCGAACCTACGACATCCTGGTTAACAGCCAGACGTTCTACCGCTGAACTACTCCAGAGCATTATCAAATTTGCCGCACACGCCCCCTCTCTCGCGCGATACGATGGCTCATCCCTTCAAGGTCCAACCCGAAGGCGACCTGTATAGAGCCTTACCACAACTGAATTCTTGGCCGACGGGAGAGGACTCTAACCCCACTACCTTACAGCTTTCAATGTCACATTAGTGCCGCCTCATTCATGACTGCGACGATTATCTATGACACCTACTCCCAGGCCCACTAAAAGGCCGTCGATAAACTTGGTGCCGGCTGAGAGATTCGAACTCCCGTCTGCGAATTACAAAAACGCTGCTAAACCATCTCAGCTAAGCCGGCAAATTGGCTTCCTGGCATTAAGCTAACAGAAACTGGTCGCGAAGCCAGGACGATTACCCCTGGACTAGTCGGCATTCCGACCGTGCTCTTTACACTACCGCGCGTTAAACTATTGGCGACTCTTACGGGACTTGAACCCGTGATCTCTACCGTGACAGGGTAGCGTCCACTCCATCTGGACCGAAGAGCCATTGTAAAAAGGGCGGATCATCATCGCGGCAACGAGAGATCAACACCAAACTGGTGCAAAAGGCAGGGGTCGAACCTGCTCACTCTAAGATGCCATACTCATCTCTGCGACCCTGTATGGTCCAGGACGCAACGAGGCCTACCACTAGGCTTTCGCATAAACTTTGGTCGCTCCACCCGGTGTCGAACCGAGCCTGGTTCCGCATGAAGGAACTGTCTATCCACATAGCGGAGCGAAAAACTGAAAACAACGTAACCTCATGCCGGAATTGAACCGACGTTTCCCGACTGTGCACCGGGCGTCCTTCCACTAGACGAATGAGCAGGCTCAGATTTCAGGGGCAATCCCTACTTTCATCTGCCGGGTTGTCTTGCCTCTTATCGATGTTTTGCCCCATCGATGGTCGGCAAATATAAGAGGGTCAGTTACCAACCGTATTATGGCACCTAATCTGTGGTACCTCCCTCTTAATCTTGGTTGCAGGAGCCCGATTTGAACGTGCGTCGTACTGGTCCCAAACCAGTCGCTGGGGCCTGATTACCACTCCAGCATCATCCTGCTTCTATTACGAGGTGCCTCCGGTAGGAAATCCTACGCCCTTGCAGGCACACCTCTGCTCGTATACGCGCTCGCGTATAATGTTGAATTATACGGATCTGCGTATAAATTGGTCGCGACGGTCAGACTCGAACTGACTAACAATGGGACCACAACCCATCGGCTCACCCGTTTGCCTTCGCCGGCGGTGAATTGGTGGGGCACCTAGGACTTGAACCTAGCATGCTCGAAA
>ENA-OREN01002957-OREN01002957.1-marine-metagenome-genome-assembly--contig:-NODE-2957-length-16375-cov-4.021168_pt1 | contig 16375 bp, 21 predicted proteins | sample MGYA00248624_ERZ508555 | MGnify/ENA primary metagenome ERZ508555 (study PRJEB26222, sample SAMN06267773) | marine metagenome | isolation source: Saanich Inlet, British Columbia, Canada | place...
AATAGAAACTAATGGATTTACAATAACAGATAACAACACAGATATTGCTGTGATTAAAGAAAAACTTAAAATACATGGTCATAATAACGATCATGTTCATGATAATTCTGCTATTAAAATATTACAAAAAGAAATAGAAGTTTTAAAGCTAGAGATACAAGAGTTAAAAGAATCATCTAAAAACCCATTAAGCTAATGAAATTTATATTAGCTTATGCAATATGTTCTGCAATTACAGGAATGTGTAATACTCCTGTAGTACATGATAAAGTTTATAATTCATGGACAGAATGTACCAAAGCTGGTGCAGTTGCAACAATTCAAGTAACTAATAAACTTGAAGAAAAATTTAACAAGGAAAAATTATATATTACTTATTTCTGTAATGAACATAACCCTGACAAAACCCCAGCATAAAGTTTCAACTAGTAAATCTAGATTTAGAGTTTTAATATCAGGTCGTAGATTTGGTAAAACCTATTTATGTATTACTGAAATGATGAAATATGCTACTCAAGTTAATAAAAAAATATGGTATGTAGCACCTACATTTAAAATGGCTAAAGAGATTGCTTGGTCTAAACTTAAAGAAATGTTATCAGAATTTAACTGGATAGAAAATATTAATGAATCTAATATGACTATTACTATTAAAAAAACAGGCAGTAAAATATCATTAAAAGGTTGTGATGCTTATGATAGTTTAAGAGGAGTAGGATTAGACTTTCTTATATTAGACGAATTTGCAGATATAGAAGAAAAAGCTTGGACAGAGGTATTAAGAGCATCTGTATCTGACACCGAGGGAGATGTATTAATGTGTGGCTCTCCAAAAGGCTATGGTAATTGGTCTTATAGAATGTACCTTAAAGGGCAACAGGGCGACAAGGAATGGGATAGCTTCCAATTTACTACCTTACAAGGTGGTATGGTATCAGAAGAAGAAATAGAACAAGCTAAGCAAGATATTGATATAAGAACCTTTAGACAAGAATTTGAGGGTACATTTGAAAACTATGCTGGAAGTGTTTATTATAATTTTCACCCTGTTGAAAGTGTAGTTAAAAAAGAAATAGATTGGACTAAACCTTTACACATAGGCATGGATTTTAATGTGGATCCCATGTCAGCTTGTGTAGGACAAATAGAAAAAGATAAAATTTATTTTTTAGATGAAGTTATTATTTATTCTAGTAATACTGATGAAATGGTAGAAGAAATAAGAAATAGATATGGAACAAAGATACCTATTTTTATTTATCCTGACCCAGCTTCAAGACAAAGAAAGACATCTGCTGGTGGTAGAACTGATTTAAGTATTCTTCAAAATGCTGGATTTAAAGTTAAATGTAAATTTAAACACCCAGCTGTCAGAGATAGGATAAATGCTGTTAATGGCAAACTTAAAGATTCAAATGGTAATAGACATATTTTTGTTTCACATTCTTGCAAAACGCTGATAAAAGGTTTACAAAGACAAATATACAAAGAGAATACAAATATACCTGATAAGGAAGATGGATTTGATCACATGAATGACGCACTTGGATATATGATTGACTATTTAAAACCTCTTACTACTCAAGCAGTATTTTCTAGACCAACAAGATGGGCAATTAAATAGTTATGGCATACACAAGAGATAAAGCAATAGAAACCCACAAAGACTATTCTGAAACTATCAATAATTGGGAATATTATATTAGATCATATAATGGTGGCTATGACTATATGATAGGACAATATTTAAACAGATATAATCTTGAATTAGATAACGAGTTTAATCAAAGATTAGCAAATACTCCATGTGATAATCATTGTAAAAATATTATACAAATTTATTCATCATTTTTATTTAGAGTTAGACCGAGTAGAGATTTTGCTTCTATGCAAGATGAGGCTAGTTTAGAATCATTTTTAAAAGATGCTGATTTAGAGGGTAATAATTTAAACTCTGTAATTAAACAGGCTCAAAACTATGCGTCTATTTATGGTCATTGTTTTATGATTTTAGATAAGCCTAATATTAATACAAACACACAAGCAGAAGAATTAACACAAAATATTAGACCTTATTTATCAATCGTTACACCAGAGAATGTTTTAGATTGGAATTTTAAAAGACAACCAAATGGTAAGTATGAATTAAACTATTTAAAAATTAGAGAAGAAGTTGATAGACATGGTGGAACTTATATGCGTATTTGGTATCTTGATAGAATAGATACTATTTATATGGAAGAAAGATCAGAACCTGTATTGCTTGATTCTGTTCCTAATGCGATTGGCAAAATACCAGCAGTTATTTTATATAATTCTAAATCTCATAAAAGAGGAATTGGACAATCAGATTTAACTGACATAGCTGACTTACAAAAATCTATTTATAATGAATATTCTGAAATGGAACAATTAATCAGATTAACAAACCACCCATCATTAGTTAAGACTCCAAGTGTTAATGCTAGTGCTGGTGCTGGTGCAGTAATTGAAATGCCTGATGAAATGGAACCAAACTTAAAACCATACTTACTACAACCATCTGGTCAAAACTTACAAGCTATTATGGAATCTATAAATAACAAAGTTAATTCTATCAATAGAATTGCACATACAGGTGCAGTTAGAACACAAAAAACAGGCATAACTTCTGGTGTTGCATTACAAACAGAATTTGAATTACTTAATGCAAGACTATCAGAAAAAGCTGACAACTTACAAATAGCAGAAGAACAGCTATTTAATTTATATGCTTTATTTCAAAATGCTAATTTTGATGGAGAAATTAATTACCCTGATTCATTTAACATTAGAGATTATGCAAGTGATCTTATGTACTTCCAACAAGCAAAATCACTTAACATTGGTTCTCCTACATTTGCAAAAGAAGTTGACAAAGAAATTGCAAGAGCAGTAGTAGATGATGATAAAAAGCTAAATGAAATATTTGACGAGATAGATGCTAAATCAGAAGTTGGAGAATTTACACAAGACGAAGTAGTAGCAGAAGATCAAGAAGTAGAGCAAGAGGAAATTTAATGAATGTCAGATATAGTAAAAGATTCAACACTTTACAGAATTAAACAAATAGAACTTGCTGAAGCAGAATACTATAAATCTTTAATAAAAACTTTAGATAGAATAGAAAGAGAAGTTGTATCTCTTGTTAGTAAATTACCATTAACAGATGGTAAATTAATTGAACTACAATCAGCTATTGCTATAAGACCACAAATAAAAGCTATTCTTGAAAGAGAATATTTAGCATGGTCAGATACAGTTGTTAGACAAGGTTTTAACAAACAAGCAAAAAGAATAGAAAAAACTTTCAAAAGAATTGGTAACATTCCTTTAGCTTTTCAAGAAATTACTAAAGGAGATTTAGCATTAATACAAAATCTTAAACAACAATATTTCACACAGTTCAAAGATGTAGCAAATACATTTACTAGAAGATTAGCAGAAAAAGTTTATACAAACACATTATTAGGTAGTGAATTTACTGTATTAGAAAAAGAATTAAGACAAACAATTAATGGTATTTATGCTAGTGCTGATGATGTAGAGGCACAAAAACTAATAGCGTACATTAATAGAAACAAATTTAATAAATCTAAAAAAGCACAAGTAGATAAATCAGTTCAAACTCTACAATCTAAATTTGCTAGAGATCGTGCTGGAGAAAACATGAAAAGATATGCTGGTCAGATATTAAACGATTCATTAAGAGATTTTGATTCAACATTAAACTTCAATAAATCGCAAGACGCTGGTTTAACTTATGTTAAGTATTATGGGGATATAATACCTACTACAAGAAGAATTTGCAGAAACGTAGTAAGTGGAGTATATGATAAGCGAAAAGGTGGACTTTTTACTATTGACGAAGTAAATAAACTTTGGTCTAGTACAAGTTGGAAAGGTAAAAAAGGTGGTAACCCTTTAATAGTTCGTGGGGGTTATAATTGCAGACACCAATGGAGTTATGTCAATCCTGATTGGTATGACGAAGCTGGAGAACTAATAATATAAACTAAACAGGAGTCTTATGACGCAAGAAACAAAGGTAGTTCAACCGACAAATGAACAAACAGAAGCACCAAAAGAAGAAGTAAAAGTAGAAGTACCAGACCAAAAAACTTTTACACAAGAACAAATAGATAATATAATCAAAACAAGACTTGAAGCTGAGAAACAAAAAAATCAAAAAATTCTTCAAGAAGAAGAAAATAAAAAGAATGAACTTTTAAAAGAACAGCAACTAAAAGAAGCCAAGTCTAAAGCAGATATTGAAAAGATTATGCAAGATAGACTATCTGAAAAAGATTCAGAATTACAAAAGGTTAAAGAACAAATTAAAAAAGAAAAGGTTGATAATTCTATTTTATCTATTGCTAATAAAGAAAAATCTATTAACGCACAGCAAGTAGTATCTTTGTTAAAAAACGAAGTTAAGTACAATGATGATGGTAGAATAGAAATAGTTGATAATAATTCTAATGTAAGATATAATCCACAAGGAGAACTATTAACGATAGAAGATAGAGTTAAAGAGTTTTTAGATGCTAACCCACATTTCCGTCAAGGGTCTTTGTCTGGTTCAGGAAGCCAGAGTGCTATCGGTGGTAAAACTGTAAAACCCTTTTCATTACAGGACTTAGACTTAACAAAACCAGAGGATAAAAAAGCCTATGCAGAATATAGGAAAAAAAGAGATTCTGGTGCTGTTGAGATTAATTTAAACAATAAATAAACTTAATAGGATAATAACATGGCAAACGAAAGCACAAGTTCTACACTATCGGAACTATACACAGAGATAGTAGCAGAAGCTCAATTCGTAGCATCTGAAAAATCCATCATGAGAAACTTAGTTAAAAACTATGCGATCACAGGTGGTGGAAAAGCAGTTGAAGTTCCTGTCTATGCACAAGTTAGTGCAGCAGCAGTAGCAGAAGCAACTGATCTTTCTAACACAGCAATCAACCCAACATCTGTTACTATTACAGCATCAGAAGTTGGTGTTATGACTACTCTAACTGATTTAGCAAGAAACTCAGCACCAAGAAATGTTGCTGGAGATATTGGTAAATTGTTTGGAGAGGGATTAGCAAGAAAACAAGACGCAGATTTAACTGTATTGTTTGATGGCTTTTCAACTGCATTAGGAGATGGCACAGGTGCTATTTCTCCAGCTGTAATCTTTAATGCTCTTTCAACTTTAAGAGCAAGTTCTTTACCGACTAATGAATGTGCAGTTGTTCTACACCCTAAAATCGCTTATGACCTAAAATCTGGCATGACTAATACTTTTGCTGGTTTAGACACAGAAAGTTCTAACGAAGCACTAAGATCAGGCTTTGTTGGTAAATTAGCTGGTATGAATGTATTTGAAACTTCAAATTTAGCAAATACAGGAACAGCTGGTGATTACAAAGGTGGTGCGTTCCACAAAGACGCATTAGCAATCGCTATGATGCAAGATGTTAAAGTGGAAACTCAAAGAGATGCTTCTCTTAGAGCAGACGAAATCGTTGCAACTTCTGTATATGGTGTTGGAGAAATCCATGACTCTTACGGAATTGAATTACATTACGATTCATCTATCCAATAGTATGATACTTTGTGAGGGCGAGAAATCGCCCTTACATCAAAATTAAATAGGAGAATAAAATGGTTAAATTAGTATTATCAAATCAAAAAATGATTACCCTTACTAGAGGTAACAAAACAATTAAAAGAACTGAATTAGATTACGAAACAAATAAAGTTATGTATGATTTTAGAGGTTTTAAAGTTACATCTAATGATGTACAAGAGAATATTAACGAGGTTGATAAGACCTATGAAAATGAAGCAAAAGTAATACCTCTTAAAAAGAGAACAAAAAAAAGAAAGAAAAAAGATGAATAAAATAATTATAATGAAAGCTAAAAAGTGGTCTAAATGGGTTTGGATTAAAGCTAAAAATAACCCAATGTATTCAATACCCTTAGTTTTAGTAATTGCTTATTTAATTTGGAAGTAAATTATGGCTAATTATACAGGTGCTAATGTTATAACAACATCAGATATACAAAAGTATCAACCTGATGCGTTTGATTTTGGTATCTCTACAACAGCTACTGAAACAACTAATTTTTTAGCACAAACTACTAATGATATTTTAAGACAGTTAAGAGTAGAGTGGTGGCCTGTATATAAAACAAATATATTTACTGATATTACAGTTTTAAATACTGCTGAGATGGTTAATACAAAAGTTAACCTAGATCAGTTTGAACGTGCTGGTGTTTATCTATTTCTTGGAAGATTCTATTTACCAGCATTAACTAAATTTAGACCAGAAACAGAAAAAGATAGATTTGAAAGAATGGCAGAATATTATATGTCGCAATACAATGTTGAATGGAGAATGATATTGGAAGATGGCGTAGAATATGACGTAGACGCAGATGGGACTATTGTGTCTAATGAAAGAGAGCCTTTACATGGGTTTAGAAGATTAATTAGATAATGGCTATTCCTTTAATTCTTAAAAGAGTTGCAACAGGAATTGGTATTAGAAAACTTATCTCAAAAGATACCAAACAAGCAGAAATACCACAAGGTCAAGTTAACAAAATTAAAAGAGGTTTAGGAAATTTTGCTAAAGGTATTAAGATTAAAACTCAAACTAATTCTAAAGAAGTAATTAGAAAAGTTGATAAATTTGAAAGTGCATTAGAAAGAGCAATAGACAAAGGTGTCAAACAAGCTGGTTTTCAATTACTAGATATAATCAGAACTAAAACACAAAAAGGAATTGATTTTAACAGCAAACCTTTTGCACCTTATAGTGAGGGTTATTTAAAAAGATTACAAAAAGAGGGGAAACCTACTAATGTTGATTTATGGTATTCTGGAAAAATGTTAGGTGCTTTAACTCCTAATCAAGCATTAAAAAAAACAGGCAAACATAAAATTACTTTAGGCTTTGCTAGAGCAGAAGAAAGAAATAAAGCGTTATGGAATCAAGTTATGAATAGACCTAAAAGAGAATTTTTTGGCTTTAATAATACGACAGAAAAGATTATAAACAAACAATTCAATAGATTTATTGAAAAAGAATTAAAGAAAGCAAGAATATGAGCGTAAGAGAAAACATAGCGAGTAATTTATTGTCAGTCATATCTAATATATCTAGTCCAGATATTAAGAAAGCTACAAGACAACCTTTTGATATTGACGAACTATCTGCACAACAATATCCAGCAGTAATAGTGCAAACGTCTGAAGAAAATAGAGATGATTCAGAGATGGGTAGTGGTGCAAGAACTAGAATAGGTACAATAGATTTTGTTGTATTAGGTTTTGTTAAAGGGTCAGATGATAACATAGACACTCTAAGAAACGCTTTGATCACTGCTATTGAAACAGCTTTAGAAACTGATATTACAAGAGATAGTAACGCACTTGATTCGGAAGTTATACAAGTAGAAACTGACGAGGGTTCTTTATTTCCTGTTGGTGGAATTAGAATGACGATTAGATGTATGTATGAATATCAATCAGGTACACCATAATGGCTAAAGCAGATCAGTTAATAGACAAAGTAGAAAACAAGCTAGATGATGTTGAAAAATTAGTAGATGAAATATCTTTAATAATAATGGATTGTAGAAAAAAAATAGATCGTTATAAAGATGATGAAAGTATAGAAGATTTTCCTGAGCTTGATGAGTTCAATAATCTTGACGAAGATGAAGAAAAAGAATAAAAGGACTTATGGCTAAAGATATTAAATTATATAAAGGTAATTCAGAGATAGTTATTAATGAATCTAATCTTGAACATTTTTTAAGTCTAGGGTATAAGCAAGAAAAAGAAACTAAACCAAAATCTAACAAGGATAAAAAGACATGGCAACACATCACGGAAAAGAAGGAGTTGTAACAGTTGGTGGAACTGGTGTTGGGGAACTAACAGGGTTTACACTAGAAACAACAGCAGACGTAGTAGAAGATACAGCTTTAACAGACGCAACAAAATCGTTTTTAGCTGGTCGTACTTCATTTTCTGGTACATTAGAAATGAATTTTGATGAAACTGATACACCACAAACTAATTTGGTAGTAGGTGCTTCATTAGCTTTTATTTTATTACCAGAGGGTAACGCAACTGGCGATAGAAGTTTTGCTGGTACAGGAGTAGTTACAGGAATGTCAGTTACTAACTCAATGGAAGCAGTAATTTCTAGAAACGTAACTTTTCAAGGAACAGGCGCACTTACAATAGGAACTGTATAATCTTAATTTATGTCAGTTATTGATATTGCGAAATCGCATTTTGAATCTTTAGGTGTTCAATCTATTGAAGTACCTGAATGGAAAGACGAACATGGCAATGCAACAATATTGTATTGGAATCCTATAAACTTATCTGAAAAAAATACTTTATTTAAAAAGTCTGATAACTTAAATGATGTAAGTATTCTTGCAGACATTGTTGTTATGAAGTCTTTAGATAAAGATGGCAAGAAAGTGTTCAAGGCAGAAGATAAACTAGCACTAATGTATAAAGTAGATTCTGACGTTCTTTCAAGAATATCGTCAGCTATGGTACAAGCCATCACTCCAGAGCAAGTAAAAAAAAACTAAAAAATTCCATAGAATTAAAAAATTTACTTATCGTTGCAGATAGGCTAAAAATAACTTTATCTGAACTTCTCAAAATGGAAGTTTGGGAGTATAATCACTGGTTAGGATTTATGCTTTTAGAACAAGAAGAACAACAGGCAGAAATAACAAAGAGCAAACATAGATAATGGCAAATTTAAAAATTAACATATTAGCACAAGATAAAACTAAAGGTGCTTTACGATCTGTTAAAGGTGGACTTGCTTCAATTAAAAATGCTGTATTTAGTTTAAAAGGTGCTTTTGTTACTTTGGGTGGTGCTGTTGCTTTAAGAGGTATCGCAAATGTAGGTGCGAACTTTGAAGATTTACGAGATTCACTTTCATCAGTTACAGGGGGTGTTAAAAAAGGTGCTGAAGCTTTTGACTTTATAACAAATTTTGCTTTGAAATCTCAATTCAGCGTAGAGCAATTAACAACTTCATTCATAACATTGAAAGCATCAGGTATTGATCCTACTGAAAAACTTTTAAGAGTGTTCACTGATACTGCTGCTGTTACAACTGATCAAATAGGTACTTTAGATTCTATGACTAGAGTATTTTCAAGAGGTGTTCAAGGTGGACTAGGTTTAGAAGAACTTAACCAAATTGCTGATAGAGGTGTTCCTGTATTTAAAATACTAGAAGAACAATTAGGAATTACTAGATTAGAAATTGCAAAATTTGGACAATCAACAGAGGGTGCTAGAAAAATATTAACTGCATTAGAAGTAGGTTTTGATAAAGCGTTTGCTGGTGCTACGGAACAAAAATTAGATAACCTTTCAACTTCATCTTCTAATTTGGGAATTGCTTTTAGGGGTGCTTTAGACGACATAGGACAAGCTGGTTTTAGTGGTGCGTTAACTAAAATGAATAATACACTTGCAGAAACTTTAACAGCGTTAGACCCTGTTATTCAAACTTTAGGAAAAGGATTAGGTGTAGTTGTTTCAGGAATAACGAAACTTTTAGAAACATTAAATAGAGCAATAGGCGTGTCTTATGATTTATATGTACAGTTAAGAGAATTATTAAATATACCTGTACCTAAAATTCCTGAAATTCCTATCACTAAAGGTAAATTAGAAGAGGCTACAAAAGAAATAGAAAAACAAAAAAATATATTTCAAAAGGTAGGCGAGGTTTTAAAAGAAGATGTTAATAAACGTGTTAAGAATATGAAAGATAGTTTTGAAAATATTCATAAAACTATTTCGAAAGGTGTAGTAGAGGGAGTGCAAAAAATGTCTAGAGCAATGGCAGAAACTTTTGTGATGGGAAAAAACTTTGCTGAAACATTAAAACAAATAGCACAAAATGTAATGGTAAATATTATTGCACAACAAATAGAATATATAGTTTTATTAGGAATACAAAAAATACTAGGCAAAGAAGATCAAAAAGTACAAGCTGAAAAAGATAATTTAATAAGAAAACAAAATACTAATCTTAAAAGACAGATTGCTTTACAACTTTTTTTAAACGCTATCGGTGGTGGTGGTGGTGGTTTTTTAAGTACAAGTGGTGGTTCAATGAAAAGAGCATCAGGTGGTTCAGTTCAAAAAGGTCAACCTTATATGGTTGGAGAGCAAGGTGCAGAATTATTCGTTCCTAATCAATCAGGACAAATACATCAATCAGCTAGAGGTGGTAATACTGGTGGAAGTGCAACAGTTAATTTTAATATCAACACAGTAGATGCTAGAGGATTTAATGAACTATTAACTCAAAGCAGAGGAACAATAACACAATTAATTAATCAAGCTGTTAATGAGAGAGGTGCGAAAAGTATAATATAATGTCAGGTGCTTTCCCTATATCAACTGCTAAATTTGGAACTTTAGGAATAAAGTCAATTCAAAATACTATTATCTCTAAATCAGTATCAGGTAAAAGATTAGTAAGACAAATAGATAATCAAAGATTTGCTTTCACAGTTAAAATTATTACAGGAACTAGATCAAGCACTTATGGAGAGTTGATGGCTTTCATAATGAAACAAAGAGGTCAAAAAGAAACCTTTACAATTATCCCACCAGAAATTGAAGATGCTAGAGGTAATGAATCTGGTACAGTATTAATAGATGGAGTTCACGCAGTTGGAGATACAACGATTGCTATGGACGGACACCACAACGATAATCCACACGCATTCAAAGCTGGAGATTTTATAAAGTTTGCTTCACATAATAAAGTTTATATGGTTGTAGCAGATGTTCAGGCATCTAGTAATGCTTCAACAGTAACTATTGAGCCACCTTTACTTACAGCATTAGCAAATGATTCAACAGTAACTTATGATAATGTTCCTTTTACAGTACATCTAACTAATGATATTCAAGAGTTTGGTGTAGTTGGAACTGCTAAAGATGGTGCATTATTATATCAATTCGAATTTGATGTTGAAGAAGCATTATAGATGACAAAATATTTAGTAAGGCATCATGTAACTGCTGATTTTCTTGCAGAAAAAATAGTTAATGAAAGTGAATTGGACACAGAAAAAAACAATTTAAAACAGAATACTATTCCAGATGGAAGTTTTAGTTTTATTATGGTAGAACAAAGTGCAAAACTAATAAGAACAACTTACGAAAAATATGACGAGAGCATTAACAACAGCATTAAAGAACGAATTAGCAACAAATGATATTAGACCATTCCATCTTATCACACTTGGCTTTGGTACTCCTGTCAATATTACTGATTGCTCATTTCCATTAATTTCTTCTATATCAGGTAGTTCAGTTACTTATGCAACAAGTGATTTTATATTAGGTTTTTCTAATTTTACTGAACAAGCAGATGTAACTAAATCAAGTTTAACAATATCTTTATCAGGTGCAGATCAATCATTTATATCAATTTGTTTAGCAGAGAATGTAGTTAATGATGCTGTAACTATTTATAGAGGTTTATTAGCTGATGATAATTCTATTATTGCTGATCCATTTCTTTTGTATTCAGGAAATATAGAAAGTTTTAGTGTGAATGAATCTGAAACAGATAGTGTAGTTAATTTAGGTGTTGTATCTCATTGGGCAGATTTTGATAAAAAGAATGGTCGTAAAACAAACAACACATCACAACAAAGATTCTTTAGTGCAGATGTAGGAATGGATTTTAGTTCTGAAACAGTACAAGATATTAAATGGGGTAGAGCATAATGGGATTATTTAGTTCTGTTGTAGGTTGGGTAGTTGAAACAGTTTTTAAAGCAAATCCAATAGTAGGTTTAGTTATTAGTGTTGCGTTAGCTTGGTTAATGCGACCTAAAGTTCCTGAAATGCCAGACTTTGGAACTAATGATTTTGATAATTACGAAAAAGGTATCTTATTAAATAAACAATCTAATGACGCAAATATTCCTGTAATCTATGGAACAAGAATGATTGGTGGAACTAGAGTCTTTATGGAAACTTCAGGTACAGATAACACCCATTTATATATGGCAATAATTTTATCAGAAGGAGAAATAAACGATATAACTTCAATTAAAATAGATGATAAAACAGTAACATGGTCAGGCGATCTATCAGATAATACACAAAGAACAGTAGGAAGTGGAGATAGTAATTTTTATAAAGATTCAGCAAGTTTAATTACAGTAGAACCTCATTATGGAACTGATGGACAATCTGCATCATCATTATTATCAACATTATCTAGTTGGGGAAGTACACATAAACTATCAGGTCTTTCTTATTTAGCTTTAAAATTTACTTGGAACGCAGACGCATTTACTGGGATTCCTAAAGTTCAATCAATAGTACAAGGAAAAAAAGTTGTTGCTTATAATTCAAGTTCAGTTGCACAAACTGCTACATATTCAGATAATCCAGCTTGGTGTTTATTAGATTATTTAACAAACGAAAGATATGGAAAAGGTTTAGCAATAGCAAATATTGATATACCAAGTTTTTATACTGCTTCAGGAATTTGTGATACAGATGTTACAGCTTATGGTTCAACTACAATAGATGTAATGGATTGTAATGCCATTATAGACACATCAAGTCCTGTTATAGATAATGTTAGAGAATTTTTAAAAGGTTGTAGAGGTTATTTACCTTATGTTTCAGGAAAATATAAATTAATTTGTGAAACAACAGGCTCATCATCAATAACAGTTACAGAAGATGATATTATAGGTGGTTATACTTTATCAAGTCCAACAAAAAATTCAAAATATAATAGAGTAATTATTTCTTATGTTAATCCAGCAAGAAACTATCAAGTTGATGAAGTACAATTTCCTGAAATAGATGATAGTGGTTATACCTCAGCAGATAGACACGCAACTATGAAAACGGCAGATGGGGATATATTATTAGAGGGAAGATTTGACATGAAAACATTGACTTCGCCATACCAAAGTTTGGAGATGGCAGAGGTCATATTAAGAAGATCAAGAGAAGCATTAGGTTTAACAATCAATGTTAGCTTTAGTGCTTATGATGTAGCAATAGGAGATATTTTAGGAGTAACACATTCTAGTTTAGGATTTTCAAACAAACAATTTAGAGTATTAGGAATTAATTTTAATGCAGATTTTACATTAGGTTTAGACTTAATGGAACACCAAGACGCACATTATACTTGGGCAACTAAAACACAAGTATCATCAACTCCATCTACTAATTTACCTAACCCTTATACTATCCAACCACCAGCTAGTGTTACTTTAGATGATGAATTAATTGAATATAATGATGGAACTGTAATTGTAGCTTTAAATGTAACTGTTGGTGCAAGTACAGATAAATTTGTGGACTATTACCAAGTGGAATATAAATTAAGTACAGATTCAGATTATATTATTTATGCACAAGGTTCAGGATTAATTCATAGAGTTTTAAATGTTATTGACCAAAAAATTTATAATGTAAGAGTTAAAGCTGTCAACTCTATGGGTGTATCATCAACTTATGTAACAGCAACTAGAACTATTGTAGGTGCTATTGATCCACCCTCAGATGTTGATGATTTTGCTTGTAATATTTTAGGACAAGAAGCACATTTAAGCTGGACACAAGTAGCAGATTTAGATTTAGCTTATTATCAAATTAGATATTCTTCTTTAACAGATGGAACTGGAGATTGGGCAAACTCTGTATCTTTAGTTGAAAAAGTATCAAGACCAGCAACATCAATTAACGTACCAGCAAGAGTTGGAACTTATTTAATTAAAGCAGTAGATAAATTAGGAAACTTTAGTTCTAACGCAACAGGTATTATTTCTAATGTTACATCAATTCAAAATTTTAATGCAATAACATCAGTATCAGAACACCCAGATTTTGATGGAACACTAACAAATACAGCAATAGTAGATGATACTTTAAGATTAGATTCTTCAGAATTATTTGACTCAGCTAGTGGAAATTTTGATGCAGAAACAACTAGATTTTTTGATTCAGGTGTTGCTAATGCAGATTTTTATGCAAGTGGTAATTATTTATTTGCAGATGTAGTTGATATAGGTGCTAAACATACTTGCCGACTTACAGCTAGTTTGAAACAAACTTCATCTGACCCTGATGATTTATTTGATAATAGAAGTGGTAATTTTGATTCTGCTTCTGGTGCATTTGATGGAGATACACCATCTAATTCTAACGCACATATTGAGATTGCAACAAGTGATGATAACTCTACATACACAGCTTTTCAGAACTTTGTTATAGGAAATTACACAGCAAGATATTTTAAATTTAGAGTTATTTTAACTTCAACCGATTTAGCTTCAACTCCTGTGGTAGAAGAAGTGTCAGTTACAATAGATATGGAAGATAGAATATTTAGTGGAAATGATATAACTTCTGGTGCTGGTGCTAAAACTGTTACATTTACAAACCCTTATAAAACTGATAATTATGCAGTTGGAATTACAGGACAAGGAATGGCAACAGGAGATTTCTTTTTAGTAGATACAAAAACTATTAATGGATTTAATGTAACCTTTAAAAATTCAAGTGGAACATCAGTATCAAAAGTATTTGATTATATTGCAAAAGGGTATTAAAAGGGATATAAATAAAAATTATGGCACAGCACGATTATAACATAGCTAACGATTCATTTCCAACAGTAAGAACAGATATAAATAATGTTTTATCTGCAATAAATACATCTAACTCTGGTACATCAAGACCAAGTGGTGCTGTCGCTGGTACAATCTGGCTAGATACATCTGGTGGTGTAACTGCTTATATTTTAAAATTTTATGATGGTGCTGATGATATTGCATTAGGCACAATTAATACAACAGCTAACACAGTTGATTGGACAGACAGTTCAGTTACTTTTGATATAGTGAATGATACCTCTCCACAACTAGGTGGTAATTTAGATACAAATTCACAAAACATAATAATTGATGATGCTCATTATATTTCTGATGAAAATAATAATGAACAATTAATATTTCAAACAACTGCTTCAGCAGTAAACGAATTAGAAATAACAAATGCTACAACAGGAAATGCACCATCTATTGGTGCAAGTGGAGAAACAAATGTAGATTTAAAAATATTACCAAAAGGTTCAGGAAAAGTTCTTGTTGGAACAGGTAGTGCTAATACTACCATTTCAAGTAATGGTGCGCACAATCTTATTTTAGATACAAACTCTGGAACAAACTCTGGAAATATTACAATAACTGATGGTGCAAATGGCGATATAGATATTTCTTGTAATGGAACAGGAAAAATTAAATTTAATGATTTAGCTTACATTCCACAACAAGCATTAACTTCATCATCAAATGCAGTTGCTTGGGATACACAAGCTAAACCAAACGCATATCATCTAACAACAGAAAATACTACTTTCTCTGCACCTACTAACGCTGTAGAGGGTGCTTTTATTTGTGTTGAAATTAATTACAATGGTTCACACACAATCGCTTTTAATACTGTATTTGAATTTGCTGGAAGTACAGCACCAACATTTACTTCGGCAGTAATATCGGTGGCGACAATCATACCAAATCCAGCTTCAAAATCAGGACCCATTTCAACACTTGCCCCTACATTAAGACCAAAACTGGCCCCCATGGACATGCTCATGGCAAAACAAGACGATGATCCTTCGCTATACACAGCATTACTTCCATCACCGGGAGGATCTCTTAATATGAGTAGTGGTATATCAGGACCAGTGGTTGCAAAGGCGACATTCCTGGATTTATTTCCATCAACATATGCCCAAACAGTGTAAGAATCTGATCCAAGACCTGCTGAAGAGGCCGTGAATTCTATTTTCTTTTGATATGGATGTGCTCCACCAGCCAAAATATTTGGATTACCTGGTGCAACTGCATAAATACCGGCACCATCAGTAATTGGCAAATCCTGTTGAGCTGACATATCGCTAAGCTGATCGATTACTGCAATGTTTGCAGAATCAACTGGACATGTTGCAAGATCCAATGTTTCTGCAGGCGCATTGGCGTATTTTATATATGTTTCACCTTCATAGTACCCATATTTCTCAAAGAGAGAAAGAGAAAGGGTATCTGGCATATACTGGTAGAATATTGGGATTTCATACGATTCACCCAAATCATCTTCTCCCATACAACCACCAGGTAAATTACTTACCTCAAGATTTGGATCAGCCTGGTATACATACTGGAGGTCAGAATCACCTGCCATCAGATTTACCAAAACAGTATTAAAATTGGTATAACCATTATCCGGTGTTACAAAT